>Ga0209282_1000808_pt1 | contig 15976 bp, 6 predicted proteins | sample Mtrugardesep15_FD_187529 | JGI IMG/M metagenome (GOLD analysis project Ga0209282, IMG submission 187529) | Root nodule microbial communities of legume samples collected from California, USA - M. trunc garden sep15 (SPAdes) (version 2) | ecosystem: Host-associated > Plants > Roots > Nodule...
GGAGATGGGTTTTGCAGAGCTAATTCTATGTATTGATGTATATTTCAGATTTTCAAAAAAAATGAAGGAATAACATCTTAGAAACATTTTGTAGCTTCCTTAATTTAAAATAGAAAAATAAGTCCTTCCTCCTCTCCCCGCCAAAACCCTCCATCCAAACATACTATAATGTATAATGGCATCCTACTGCAACAGCTCACAGAATTTGAAATAATGTTAAGTTTGCAGGTTTACTATCAAACTGTTAAAACCCAATAAGAAGCTAAATTAGCAGCTTCGATCAGATTAACAACTGCCAAGAAGCAAAAGATGTGTCCAACCAAAAAGATTGTGTGTAACTACAATACGATACTAGGTGAAAGGAAAACAAGTCCCAAACAACTTACTTGCAACATCATATACAATAACGGCTACGGATGAGTCTCTGATGTAGCTTGGAATAAGACTTCTAAATCTTTCCTGTCCAGCTGTATCCCTATCAGAACAAAATGAAAGGATGAACAGTTCAAAACCAGAATCCAAAAACAAATTATAAAATAATAATATTAAAAAAATAAACTTCAGTACCAAAAATATAAGTACCGATGTAGAAACTAAATATTTATTAGTTAAACACTTTTTTTTTAAGAAGTTAAATTAGCCTACCCAAATTGGCCAGGGAGAATCGAACCTGAGACCTTGAGGAGGAGCACGCTCCAAGGTCCCAAGCCAACACCAACAAGCCAAACCAAGTGGGATTAGTTAAACACTTGTTAACTTCAGTACAGGATACTGAGGAATATTTTGCTATCATGTTTATAGTATGAGATGTTGATCTAGTATATTAATTCTTACCACAATTGTAGTCGAACAGTTCGATCTTCAAGATACATAGTTTTTGATAGAAAATCAATACCGATTGTTGCCTGTATGAAAAGAATAGAATCATAATAAGTTAAGGAAATGGAAGTACATAGAGCCACAAAACATGCAGACCTGTTACACTTAAATTATTTGAGCTTATCTACTGATATAAGTATTTGTATGTTTGTTAAGAATAACTTATGAAACATGTTATAACATTTCCATAAGCTATTTTTAGTTTATCTTCATAAGCTCTCCGTGATAGGTTAAAAAAGAGCTTATTTATAACTTACATGAAAACAGTTCGACTTGATTTTAACTTTTGTTAGACATAAGTATTTATATGATAAGTGCTTAATTAAGTTGTTTATGGAAACAGGATACTTGTTCTAGACCGAGCAAATGGTCAGGCCCATTTTCGGCCCAATGCGACATTGGGCCATCCACTCTTTGTACACCCCCATTAGGGGGTTGTTCACAGCAATCAGGGAGACCAATTCAAACTGAATTGCCACATCACCCACGTTGTTCCTAAAATCTCGCTCAACGTTACGATCTCTGCGGATCCATAACCGTCGAGTGGCACAGTGTGCCACTAACAACGGCTCTTGCGCCTCCTCACTATATAAGGGGACTCTTCACAATCCCCAAAGGTACGATTCAATTCAACCCTAAACCCCCATTCTCCACTCTTTAGTGACTTGAGCAGTCGGAGTGTCTGCACTCTGCAGGTACACAGCCTGCCGTTCCAGAGCTCACAAAGATTCAAAAACCACCGCATCGGATGTCATTGATCTGATCAGGTTAGATCAATACTAAAAAGTAATTCGAATCTGAACTTATTCAACTGGATTATTACAAGCATACCATCCAAGGGTGATTCACTTCGGAGATTGTACGCTAAATCAAGGTATTTGATGTCACTGCAAATCACATCAGGCGTACTTGACAGTAAAATTGTGCATTTTTCAGGATCGTATATGGATCAAATTATAAGAGAATGAAAGATATAAAACAGAATTTGAGCGGTTAATCATCTTTGTTATGAAGTTACAGTCACACGTTTTTGGTCAAAGTAGAGTCAAATCCAGCATTATGAATGAAAAAGAGGGACGCAAGTGAATCCAATATTGAAGAATTGAAAGAAAGTTAGAGAAACCTGATAGGTGTTGTCGAATTTGTCGTACATAAAGCGAGTGATGATGCTGGTTTTACCAACGGACTGGTCACCCAAGAATACCAGTTTGTACTTCGCCAAAGCTGATACTGGCGCCATTTTCAAATCAAATTATTATTTAACAGAAACAGAGAGAGAATGAATCCGAAGAAGAAGGCGATGAAAACCCCTCCTCCCTGGATCGTGATTGACGGGAGCAATACGGAAAGGAAGCAGAGAGAGAGAATTAGCCATTTCAGTTTACACGTTATATTTAACTTCCAACTAGCTCCATCGACACTTCCAAGATTTGATTTAGAGAACTAATATTATTATATTCTTTCTTTTGTCAAAAATCATTTTCTAAATTTTAAATAATAACCCGTAACGAATTCATCTACTCCCTCCGTCTCACAAATATTAAACGTTGTTTATGCACAATTATTAAATAAATGATTAATTATGTTGATTTCAATAGTAATATTTACTAAAACATTCTTATTAGTTATAAATGTTGCATTGATACTGTAAAGTGACAATTATTTTGAGAAAAAATAAGCTAAAGAGGCAATAATTGTGAGACGGGGGAGTATGTTTTAAGGATTTGAGTCTCTTAAGCATGTGATCAATGGTTCTTGGGTATGAAAGATATTCAATTAAGTTAGGAGAATTCGTCTTATGTTTCTCACATGTTTCCTAACGGAGATTACTCACGACATAAAAACTTCGTATCGGTGTCATGATAACAACAGCAACAAAAAATTGTCTAAATTTAGGAGAGAATCTCCCACTCACTAACAAGTGAGAAGTGAAAATTCACAAGTTTGAAGTTTTACATCTCCACTAAGTTAGAAAAAGAGATCGCACAATTGTAACTATGAGTTTTAGATGATATTTGTAGCTTTGTCTACTAACTCAAGCGAAATTGTATTTAATAATTCAGGTTGCCTGTTATTATAAATGCAAAGTAATATATTGTCACTTTGAGAGTGGTGCAGATTATATTAATTAATTAATGAGAATGTTAACGAGCGCCCTTTCGAGCATGGGTTAAAGTACTAAAAGTATAAAGTTTGTATTAAAATGTTACATAAATGTTGCAATAACTAAATGAACAACTTGTATTTTTAAGATAAAATTTATTTTAATAAAATCCTTAAACAATGTCCTGACACTCGTTAACAAAACTTATTACTTAAACGGTGTAAATCTTCTCAGCATGGTACAATTGTGTTTGTAAGTTTTAGATGATTATTTGTTGCTGGATGGAGTAATATAAATATTAAATTTAAAACGGTATAACTCTTTTTGGTATAGTTTAATTAGTAGTGCACAATTATGTTTGTGGGTTCATTTGTGGTGCTCTTTGGTGTTTGTATTTCTTGATTGTGTTTATACTTTCGGGTTAAATCTATGTTTTGTCTATATAATATATTTTTTCATTAAAAAAATTAAAATTATCTTATTCAAGCTACATTTCATTGGTTCCACTATATATTTGATAACAACACTATGGTAGTATGGTTTAAACTTTGATTCAAAATTATCCTCCAATACTTTCTGTTTTGATCTTAGAAGATTAAGAGGTATTATTTCTCCAACTTTATGATCTATCAGTAATGATTTTTAGTTTATGATTTTTGTTTTGACAAACTAAATTTTTAATAAATAATTAAATGTTAAATATATTTTTAGTCTTTATAAAATTTTAGTGGTAATTTTAGTTCTCTATAATATTTTAGTCCGTAAGAATAGTCTTTATTTTATAAACTTATAAAAAAATCGATATTTTCAATCTTCTAAAATAATCTTTATAAAATACATCTAAAGACAAAAAATTAATAAAAATTTTATAGGACTAAATTTGAAAGCATGAAAAACAATTCTTACTCTTCGTTAGTAAATTTGTGATTTTTTTTTATCGGTTTGTTAGACCTTTGACACTAGTAGCAACCAAAAAGCTAGGTGTCATGCATTTGCAACGTGGCATTGATATGACTATGGCACGTCGTACATCAAAGACAAATTAAACTAGTTTCAACCCTTTCAAGGCTGTGCAACTGCAATGTGCATCATCCATTGCCTATTTAAAACGAGAATGTGTACTAGCTTCAACTCCAAGTACTAGATCGAGATAGTACAAATTAGAAAGAGCTAACACCGAAAGTTGAAACATAATACAGAGAAGAAATTAAAATGTCGGGGGCTCAAATGGATCCACATGACAAGATGAGATCGAAGGATTTGAGCAAAGTAGCAAGAGGTGAACAACCTCCAAGACCTCCCCATGAATTTGGCACCGTTTCTCCACCACCTCCTCCTTCTTCAACCAATAATACTCATGACACCAAGAACAACAACAAGGTAGGTAAATTTTATGAGTTACGTTACTTGAACAACTTTTTCATGTGACAACTTGTTTGACAATCAATTTATACAAAGAAAGTTAGATAGTGACACAAAAATCAAAACAATAGAGAAGAAATAAAAAAACAATGTGAATATGAGAGATAAAATTGTCACAAAAGTTGTCAAAAAATTGTTATTTAAATATCATTTCTCATATTTTATATACTCTTTATCTTATTTTATTGTGAATAGCGGTTAAAATTTGAATTAGTATGAAGTGTGGAGTTCGAACCTCGACTCATATGTGTTTGAAAAATAAAATATTTGTTTGAAACTAATATTAAATTTAACTGATAAGCAAAAAAAATTCACAACCATTACGTATATAAAATGTACGTTATAAAATACATCTAAAATATTTGTTTTGTTCATAAGCCTTACTTTCATAACCCATAAGCAGGGGGAAAATACAGGGACAACTGAAAACGGTTCGGAATCACCATCCAATAATTATCAAACACGACATTGTTACGTAAAATATGTGGAATATCAAAGGTAAAGTGAGTCATGATCCTTCTCTCATTGTATTGATCAATATTCAGAAGCATCTAACTCACTAGTTCCATTTGTGTGTGTATGAGATCAGGTGTATTCAACAAAAGGGTGAAAAGGCAAGCGAATGTGAGAAAATTTGCACACATTTAAGGTCCATGTGTCCAACTAAATGGGTAAGTAAGATATATGATTGGTTTAAAATTCTAATGATATTGCATCAACTATTATGAAATTAAGCAATTTTTCATTGCACTTCAGCAAAAGAATAATGAATAATTCATTCTTTCTTTCTTTTTAAATTATTCAAATGACGAATCCTGGTTTTACTTATTTTAAATTTTATTGTTTTTTGCAGATTACAGAATGGGATAAAGAGAGAGAAGAGGGGAGGTTTCCTGAAAAAATATAGGTTCGAAAAAAAATGACATTGTATATTGACAACTTATTGAAAAAAACTCATATGTTTCCTCTTGAATATGTTTTTCATCTTTGTTTCAAGTAATTAATACTGCATAATATAGGGTTTCATCAACCTCTTTACTTTGGGGTTGATCCCGAGACTGAGATTATGGGTGAAGTAATAAAATTATGGCCTTGTAATTATTTGAATATATTTTTCCTTATTTTTTTTTGTTGCAAATTCATTAATAAATTTTTCATGATTAATGTTATTTAAAAGTATTTTTAAAAGAAATTAAAGTAAGACTATTTGTTATATAGTAGATCTAATATAAGATTTTAACGATTTTAATTTTGAAAAACTTTATTTTGTAGATGTAACTACTATTGTTCTATAGTCGTGCATGCATTAGAAAAACAGTTCAATGTCCTCAATTTTTAACAATTTTAATTCGAAAAACTTCATTTAGGAGATATGGTTAATATTATATTATTCTATAGTCGTGTATGCATTAGGAAAATGGTTCAATCTCTTCAATTGATGTTGATTTAATTTTTAAAACTTAAAACCTCTTGAATAATGTGTAGTTCTTCAAATGAAATTCTACATTCGAGATCATATAAAATAAAATAAATAGTCATGCATTAAGAATGTTTTAAGAAGTTTAGTCTTACCTATCCCTAAGTGGTTAGGGAATCAGAGTTATGCGATTCTTTCGTAAATAATTATTATCGAGTTTCAATTAATAAATTAATAATAGATACGTTGATCATAAATCTTGTATGGACAATAGAAGAAGTATATCTTTGAATGAAAGGCAAGTGTTGTCTAGTTATCCAAACAATATTCTACGCATGTAATATACTTGAGTTCCATGATCTTGATAATCTCATCTATAACGGATATAAAAGGGATCGGATGATATTTGAACTTTGTAATGTCCAAAGTTTTGATCCAAGACATTACATATAATTTAATTTATTTTTAAGTTCTTATGCAATGGTATACATGCTTCTTAAAACTAAATGATTATTTATATATAATCAGCCGAGCACTGATGCATCCTAAAGAATGTCTGATTTTAACCTGTCAATTAGGCACCACAAAGAAATGCACATGTTATGTCATGATAATGAAACTAAAATTAAATCTTGTTACCTAGGCAAATACACGGTTAAGTGAAATATCTATAACCTAAATAAACAAAGTCAAATATTAGCACACCATCATGTTCATCGTATCAAATCCTAGAACTTTTAGTGGGATTAAGTTCAAATTTGTAATCCTCATCTCCGTATTCAATATGTTTAGCTTGGATTAAGATTCTCTGCTATGGAAATTAATTGCAAACCCCACAAGTTTGATTAAAAGACAAAATATAAAGAGATATGTAAGGTGAACAAAAGAGTAAATCCACATTCAGGCCATCTATATGGATCTACTATTAGAACACATTGACAAAAATTATTGGATTTTGTGGAAACACTTTCAAGAATCAGATGATAATTATACTCTTCGAGCATCCACAATGACAGTAAACTAAAAATGATTCTTAGATAAGTCAACTATTATGTACATAACTAAATTTACTACTATGGTAGTAATAGTAAAATAAAAAATATATATTTAAATAAGTCCACCACTATGTATTTAAACAAGTTTTCAACTACTTTATTTTTTATTTTAATCGTAAGACGCGTTAGTAGCCGAAAAAATATGGTCTTTATACGGTTGTCGGTAATTAATGATATCTATTCTTTTTCTTCCTTTCTTTAATAACCTATTTTTTACACTCACTAAATATTCAATTAATGTATTCAATTTTAAATATACGTGATGAAATGAAACTTTAAGAAAATGATATATTTTTAGCTTTGTGTGTTTGGATGAGGTAATTGGGAAATTTCAAAGAATTTAAAATTCTAAGCAATTTAAATGATTCAATTAAATTACTTTCACTTCTCAATACTTTTGTTTGGATGGAGTAATAAAAAAATTCATAGTCATATTTTTTGGCAACTTTTATAAATTTTAATTTTTGGGGGCCAAATTTGAAAATTTAAATTTGGGGTCAATTTGTAAATTTCAAAATTTTAAGGGGTCAAATTATAATTTTTGAAAATTTTGAGGGGCCAATTTGCAATTTTTTGGGGTCAAATTGAAATGTTTGGAAAATTTGAGGACCAAAATGTAAATTTTGAAAAATTATAACAATGAAGAAATTTGAAATTCTTGACTTTTAGGTGTCATTTAAAATTCTCAAAATTTAACTTGAACAAAATACTTCATAAATTTCCATCAATTTGAAAATTCTTTAAATTTTTACCCAAACAATCGAATTCACCTCAAAATATTTAAATTCCCTCAAAACATTACATTTCCTCAAAACAATCCCACATCCGAACACACCAGTATTTATTTTATTTTTGGTTGAATGCGAGATAAGAGAGTCATTAAAAGAAAGAAATTCAAAAATCAAAATTAAACCGCTCTCTCTAAGTTCATCATCAACGTCTATCATGAACCAGTACCACATCTACGAAGCCATTGGTCACGGAAGATACTCGGTAGTAACTCATTCTTCATCTTTCTTCTTCCATTTCCATTTCCGTCTTCAATCTCTCTCTTTATCTTTCTCTTTCTTAATTTTCAGACTGTTTACAAAGGTAGAAAGAAAAACACAATTGAATATTTCGCAATCAAAAGTGTTGATAAATCTCACAAGAACAAGCTTCTTCAAGAAGTAAGTAAGTTTTCATCATTTAATTAACCAATTACGGAACAAATTAGTCATCTTAATTAACTAATTGTTGAATTACCCCATTTTCTCTTCTGCAGGTTAGGATTCTTCACACTTTGGATCACCAAAATGTGCTCAACTTTTATTCATGGTCAGAATTATTCTTTCTTTTAAACTAAATCCATAAAATCACCAAATTCTATTAATTAAGGAAATCATTTCTATGCTTTGTATTCAAAATATTGGATTCCTTATTTATTTAAGGACGAGCCGTTAGAATTCCGGTTTGAATCTTGTTTGGAAATCTATGAAGCACAGACACTCCTTGGATTAGGTGTGTCCCGGTGTCGGACTCGGACGCCTATGATTACTCTGAGTTATGTCATTTTCTCAAATCATTATCCGTGTCTGGGTGTCAGTGTCCGGTTTCTGTGTTTGTGTCCGTTCTTCATAGTTTGGAATAATCTCTGATCAGACTTTACTTACCTCCCTACTGAAACATTGTTGGATTGGAGTTACTAATTTATCCCCCTCAGTTTTCAAATGTTGTTTACTTATGATGCTTTTTAGGCATGAAACCTCTGCTCACTTATGGTTGGTATTGGAGTATTGTGTTGGAGGGGATCTACTTTCCATATTACAACAGGTACTTAGCATTTCACTGCATATGTTTTGTTTTGTGAACCTTTGAGCTTCATTGTTTTGGAGTGACTGACTCTAAATTGTTGTTTTCCAAATGGTTGTTGTAAATTGCTATAATTGTAGCCTCTTAATTTGGGAATTTACTTGCACTATCGTGCAATATTACTTTCTTGTTTACTGCTAATTACCAAGATGAATTGCAGGATAGTCAACTTCCTGAAGATTCTGTTAATGAACTTGCTTGTGACCTTGTCAGAGCTTTGCAGTATGTTTGTGAATCTCAATTTCCCTTTGTTTTTCCATCAGTTTAGTTTTATTTATCACTCTTGTATGCACTAAAATTGGATACTAATGTTCAGGTATTTACATTCAAATGGAATAATCTATTGTGACCTGAAACCCTCAAATATCCTACTAGATGAAAATGGGCGTACAAAGGTATCAGTTTATTTGCTCTATCTCATTGTTGGTTGAATTAATTTAGTTTTTTACCCTTTTGTTAACATGAGCTGGATGTGTACTTATTAATTTATTGATGCAGCTATGTGATTTTGGATTGGCCAGAAGGTTAAAAGAGATATCAAAAGTTCCTTCTTCCTCGGTATGCTTTACTAGCTTCTATAATTTTTGACATCCATATGCATGTATTGATGGACCTCTACTCAACTTTGTTATTTTTCTCCTGAAACCAAATAAGATGTTAATATGTACTATGTTTCTCTATTTCTTTAGTTGCCCCAAGCGAAATTTGGAACACCCTCTTACATGGCTCCAGAGCTTTTTGATGATGGCGGAGTCCACTCTTATGCTTCTGATTTCTGGGCTCTAGGATGTGTACTGTATGAATGTTATGCTGGGAGGCCTCCTTTTGTGGGAAGAGAATTCACTCAGCTCGTAAAATCCATAATTTTAGACCCGACTCCACCCCTCCCTGGCAATCCAAGTCCACCTTTTGTCAATTTAATAAATTCTCTGTTAGTCAAAGATCCAGCTGAAAGAATACAGTGGCATGAGCTTTGTGGACATGCCTTTTGGAAAACCAAATTCACTCTAGTGTCTCTTCCTCCTCAACCTGCGTTTGATGATATGACAGAGCTACATGCTAAACAATGTTTATCAGAACGTAATGGAGATAAGTCTTCTCATAACAGGACCCCTCCCAGATATCGTGAAAAAGACGTGAAAGGGGCAAGAGGCATTGAGACACCAACAAGGACAACACCAAATGGACACAGAACTCAGACAAAGGGTTCTGGCAGAACAGTTGAGGCGAAGCAGAAAGATCCTTCCATTTTTAAAAAAGGTTTGAATCTTTTGAGAATGTCAAGAATAGCAAAATCAAATTTACAAAAAGAAAATGAGAAAGAAAACTATCGACGTCCCTTGCCCAATGGCTCTGAGAAGGATGCCGATGTTAAAATTGAGAACACTGACATGGAACTTGATTTTAATGAGAATAGTGAAGAGTATGCACTTGACGAAACTGATGGTTCTGAACACACACCTTCTGTGCCCAATGAGAAAATGGAGAGTAATTTTCAGAATCAGGGAAAAGCAGATGATACTGAAAATGATATACGCCGGTTGGACACTCCATCTGTGACTACTCCTGCCTCAGATGATTCAAGGTCATTTGTTCACGAGTCAACTCCTGACCGTTCTGACATATCTGCTATTTCTCCAAGTGTCAGCCCTCTAGTGAAAAAACAGAGGCTTAAAGATGACTTAGGATCTGGTCTTGACTCTGATTCTTCAAGATCGTCTAACAACATCTCCCAGGTTATTTGGCATCCATCTGATCTCTCAGTCAGACCTGTAATGCCCAGCAGAAAAGTTGACAAAGGCTCGGAAGTCATTCCTTCACTTCCTTTTGATGTGTTGCAAGCACCTGAATTTGTCAAGATGCCTAAAGAGCAACTGGAGGCACTCCAAAACCGAATTATAGCCATATTCAATGGGAGTACTAGCATTGGAGAGAAACAAAATGTGGTTAGGTACCTCGAGATTTTGAGCAGTAATGCTGATGCAGCCAATATCTTGACCAATGGGCCAATAATGCTCATTCTTGTAAAGTTGCTACGTCAATCCAAGGCATCAACTTTACGTGTTCAACTTGCTTCGCTGATTGGTTTGTTGATTAGACACTCTACCTTTGTTGATGACAGTTTGGCTAATTCTGGAATTCTAGGTTTACTGACGGATGGCCTTAGGGATAGGCAAGAAAAAGTGAGGAGGTTTTCCATGGCTGCTTTGGGTGAGTTGCTATTTTATATATCCACCCAAAGTGCAGACTCTAGGGATAACACTCCACTTGAATCTCCATCAAAGGACAATAGGACTGTGCATGGCTGGCAGGTTAGCTTCTAAGCTTGTTGCATATAACGTTTGTTTTCCATCTGCTTATTATGTAACTTGAAGCTTGAGTTCTCTAGTACTAGTATATATATAAAAATTTACAATTTAGGCATGTGGCTCATAGCATGGTAAATATATCTTCAGTCAAATTTGTGTTCTATCTTAACTTTGTTTGCCAGCTTTCAAAGTTCATGTTTTTTTTATGGGGTTAACTTATGTCCACCTGGCTGCAGGTTCCTAATTCATTGATTTCCTTGGTGTCATCAATATTGAGGAAAGGTGAAGATGATATAACTCAATTGTATGCATTGAGAACAATTGAGAATATTTGCAGTCAAGGAGGGGCCTGGGTGGGACGTTTGACCAGTCAAGATGTTATTAGTAATCTCTGCTATATCTATAGAGCGGCAGGAAAACTGGAAAGCATGAGGCTTACTGCAGGATCATGTTTGGTGCGTTTAGTTCGTTTTAATCCTCCTAGTATTCAGTCTGTTATAGAGAAGCTCTCTTTCAAGGACCTAGCTTCAGCTCTTGTCAAAGGCAGTCCACGAGAGCAGCAAATCAGCTTAAATCTTCTTAACACGGCAATGCTTGGAAGTCATATGATCACAAATGTTGGAAGATACCTTATACAACTTGCAGAGGATAAGAATCTGATCCCAAGTCTTCTGGCTCTTGTTGAGCAGGGCAGTGAAGTTTTAAAAGGAAAGGCACTTGTCTTTGTGGCTTTCCTCTGCAAGCACGGTAGGAGGTGGCTTCCACAGTTCTTTTGTAGCCATAAGTTACTTTCAGTGGTCGACAGGCTGGGAAAAGAGAAGGATGCCTTTGTGCGACAGTGTTTAGATGCATTTCTGCAAATTGTGGCGTCTACTATTCCAGGTTTACTGGATATAATAACCAGAGATATTCAGCAAATGATGGGAGGAAGGCGCCATGGACATATCTCTTCCCTTACCAGCAGATCTGCTCCAAAATCCAACATTCATTTGTTTCCTGTTGTCCTTCATCTTCTTGAAAGTTCAGCTTTCAAGCACAAAGTGGCGACACTTCCAGTACTACGTCAGCTGGCGAATCTGATTAAACTTGTGGAGGCACCGTTCCAGGTTTGTGACTCAGCTGTTACATCTTGTTTCCTTTAATCATATGTTTTCCTTAAATCATGAGTTCTGTCAGAGTGGAGCTGCAAATTTTTGTTAAATATTAACTGTGCTAAGATGTAGTTGTAGTTGCTAGATCATTTACTGATGAGATGGGATGTCTATTTTAGAATATAAAGTGCTGATCTCAAAATAAGTATTTAGAATAAGAAATATAGAGCTGTCCCTTTGAGCTTAGCTCAGTTGGTAGGGACATTGCATAATTTATGCAGGCGCCGGGGTTCGAACCTCGGACACCCCACTTCTCCACATTTAATTGTGTGAGCTCTAGCCACTAGGCTACTAGACCAAAAAAAAATTAAAAAATATAGAGCTGATCTCAAAATATGTATTTAGTACAGTAAATTAGTAAATTTGAACAGATAATTTTTGGAGAGATTGCACCAACAGTTCATGAAATATACTTGATACTTAAATGACATACACCCATTTTATCTTGTAAATGACACTGACCCCGGCAGTTACACTCACTTTCTCTCTATTTTCTAAAAATGATATGTTGTAATTTTCCGATCGAATAAGGGTGGTGGTATTTATTTTTAAAATAGGAGCATGTTTCTCATAAGCATACCTCAAGAGGTGAGTGCGCATGGAATTTTTTACAGTATGTTATTTTAAAAGAAAATGGCTCAGTTGAAACAGAAAAACAACTGATTCAGTGTTGTCTGCTAAATTTGCCCGTGTTGTTTCGCAATTAATCTCTCTTAAATTTTTGACAATTATTTTACCGACATTATCATTGATTGGCTCATACTATAAGTTGGATGGCAGCTACCAGTTTCAGCCGAAGCAAAGTAATTTTAATTAACAATTGATATTTGATATTGTCTTTGTTTATTGATTGACTTTCAGGGAAGAGATGACTTCCAGATAACCCTTCTTCGAATTTTAGAGTCTCTCACGGAGGAATCTTCTGTGATCCTTGCCAATCCTGACATTTTCTTACGTGAAATTCTCCCTAGCTTGACAATTCTGTACAAGGGTAACAAGGACGGTGATGCCAGATTTTTGTGCCTTAAAATCTTTTTCGATGTAATGATTATTCTCTTGAGTGAACCAGTTGAGGAAGAGCAAAGATTGAACGATCTGAAATTCGTATCAAATACACATTTTCTTCCTCTCTACCCAACCTTGATTGAAGATGAAGATCCTATTCCTATATTTGCACAGAAGCTTCTTGTCATGCTACTAGAGTTCAGTTTTATTTCAATTCCGGACATTCTACACCTGAAGACAATTTCACAATGTTTTGAGTTCTTGCTTGGTGATCTGTCAAATGCAAATGTGAATAATGTTAAGCTTTGTCTCGCTCTGGCTTCTGCTCCTGAAATGGAGTCCAAGTTACTCTCCCAATTGAAAGTTGTTAGGAGGATTGGCAATTTTCTTGAGTTTGTATGTGCAAAGGGTATGGAAGAATTGCTGGAGACAACTCTTAGGCTGTGTAGGGCCTTTCTAGCACGTTCTGTCAGCTGTACAAAAGGCTTCAGCTACACAACAGAACCAGCTCTCTTAGGTGACTGTCCTCCTGAGGTGAGTGGCGCTGTTGATCCCCTGCAATGCATAAGAGATATAGCAAACTTTGGAAGCAATGTTGGTGTCTTCCTAGAGTTGAGTGCATCTAGAGAGACCAGTGTTGCTGATATAGCTTCTCAGTGTTTGGTTTTACTGCTTAAGGCTGCTCCTAGAGAAGCCACCACTGGTCTACTAACCAATCTCTCCAAGGTCACTGTGATCCTAGAGTCCTGGAGTAAAGACACCCCTCACTTAACGGTGCAGAGAATGCTTCACGCTTTAGGTTATGCTTGCAAGCAATATTTATTGCATGCAATGATATTATCAATATCTATACCAGAGATTTCAAGAATTGAAGTGATAGTTTCTGAACTCAAGAATTCAAATGTGCCTGCTTTAGCCAACACTGCTGGGTTGGTAGCCTTGGAATTGCAGCGGTTGCCTCGCTGCATTTGAATTTGAATAATTGGTGGTATAGTGTTATGGTTGTCTATTTCATTTTTGACAATATGATTGTCCTATTCTAGTTGGTGGAGTTTGTAACTTCTCCGTACTTTTAAGGTATTAGTAAATACCCGATGAAGGTTAAGCATTTTGGTGAATTCCACTCAGGCTTTACTGTACTTCTATGTAAAGTTTGTGTACTCTGTATCTTGGAAAACATTCATATATAAATTAACGAATTCCCCTCCTCCTCGTCCTATTTTTGGGTTGAATTCCCTGTTTTTTTCATTATCCGTGTGTATTAGAAAATTAACGTGACTGAAATAAATTATCAAAGATTCAGTACTTATAATTCATAGAAAATAAAGTAATGGTGTGATTAAAAAGTTTAAAACCCACAGACCTGGTCCAAGTTTCGGTTACTTGGATGCAATTTCACATGACATTTACGAGTCAAAAAGAAAAGTAAAAATAAAATGATTTTTTTTATAGAAAACCTTAAAGTGAATTCGTTACTTGTGAGTATTGACACGAGGAGGAGGAGCAACCAAAAGCTAGGTGTCATGTAACTGCAAGGTAGCATTGCTAGTTGCTAGGACTATGACGCGTCGTACATACATGAAAGACAAATTAAACTAGTTTGAAATAAAACAAGCATGCATGTGTTCTAGTTTCAACTCCAAGTAGTGCTAGATCAAGATAATACAAATTAGAAAGACCTGTCACTGAAAGTTGAAACATACAAATATAGAGAAGAAATTAACATGTCGGGGGCGCAAATATCCTCATGACAAGATGAGGGAGACGGATTTTGAGCAAGGTGGCAAGGGGTGAACAAGCTCCAAGTATATATATTAATAGAAAAATGCCAACAAGTGTCAATTTTTGCATAAAATTAAGTGTGTGTATTTATTATTGTATGTATGTATATATATATAATTTGCTAGAACACATCCACTAGTTTTTATGTGGGAGTGTTTTAGCAAGCTACACCTTAAGGTGTATTTAACTACTTTTTAGTTATAACTTGCTAAAACACACATTCTAAAAAATAAGTGGGTGTATCCTAGCAAATGTCTATAGGAGTTGCTAACATACACCCATTTATTTTTTAGTAAGTGTGTTTTAGCAACATTCACCTTAAGGTGTATTTAACAACTTTTTAGTTATATCTTTGCTAAAACACACCTTAATAAAAACTAGTGGGTGTATTCTAGCAAACTCATATATATATATATATATTTGACTTGTGTTTTAACTAAGTGAGTTAGGGATCATGGCTTGGCCTTAATTTATTTATTTTAGGGAAATGTTAGTTATTGCATTAAAAATTGTATAAACAATTTGTAAAAAATAAAAAATAAAAAAAACTTTTTAGTAATAACTTCATTTTTTGGTATCATTAAATGGTGTTCGGGTCATCGGTCAACATTACCCTTTATTTTGCTGATTTGTTACTTATTGATTCAGCCACGAAAAAAGACATTCTGCTACACACACATTATACTTCACTTTTGATTTATCTATAATTTTGGTTTTGACAAATTAATTTATTAATCAAAAATTAATAATACTTACGTCGATACTTAATAATACTTCACATTTAAAAAGTTAGTATTACTTGTAGAAAAATTAAGTGTTTCAAATTCTCTTAAGATATTAATATTGGTATTATGGTTTTTTTTTTGTTACAAGAGAAAAACAAAAACGAAAACAAAAACAAAAAAAGAAGATTAATGGATGCGATGATAAACAACACCCATACTATCTGTCATAAGCAACAAAAGAAGCTCCGTAAGAGGATCTAGCAAAATCAAGATATC
>Ga0209282_1000810_pt1 | contig 15975 bp, 13 predicted proteins | sample Mtrugardesep15_FD_187529 | JGI IMG/M metagenome (GOLD analysis project Ga0209282, IMG submission 187529) | Root nodule microbial communities of legume samples collected from California, USA - M. trunc garden sep15 (SPAdes) (version 2) | ecosystem: Host-associated > Plants > Roots > Nodule...
GATATACCCCCAGCAACTTAGACAGAACCGCTTTTGACAATGTTAATTCAAACTCACTATAACATATTGGTTTCATTGACACACATCAAACATATCAGAATTCACAAACAAGTTAAGCTATTTTTTTACTTTTTTTTAAAACGAACAAGTCAAGCTATTTTATCTTTAAAATCAAGTAAATACCTAAACTTATGAGAGCCTGAACACCAAAGTCTGCCACAGTCACCGGAGTCTGATCAATTTTTTCAAGAACCTTCCCATCAGTGGAGAATAAAGATGATTTCACCTACACAGCGAGGACAATACAAAATTATAATTTTGTGCTAGAAAAAGTAAACAATATAAAAACAACAACCAAGCTTTATCCCACTAAGTAGAGCCGGTTACAGGGATCAAACGACACCATAATATTCTATCGTATAACATTTCTTTATCCAACTCACTAATCTCTAGATTTTTCTCAATAGTTTATTTTATAGGTTTTCTAAGTCTTCCGTTGTCTCTAGTGATTTGACTACCCTTTTTACTATGATAGGTGCTACCCAGACACTCTCTAATTTTGTCATTTCTAATCTTACCTCGCAAGTCACATCCAATGAAACATCCTCATCTTCAAAAAAATCCAATTTTGATAGAACCCCTCTTTATAAAATCCAAATTGTATAACAAAATTGAGAACTGAAACAGAAATTGAGGAAATGGTAGCAATGAAGATTCATTATTACCTGAACACATAAACGGCAAGCCGTGTGAACAACATCAATGGCAGCTTCAAGCTCTTTGTGATACTTTGCATTTTGCTGAGGAAATGGAAGGTTGGCCCTAAAGGAATGAATGAATGAAAATTGGAATTAGTAGTGATGAGATTTCTGGTTTTTTATTTGAAGAAGAATGAATGGAGGAAAGAGAACCTTACGTTGAAGCGTCGGGCGTTGCAGCTACGACTCCGAGTGCCGCCGCCGTCGAAAAATCGGACGGCGGAGAGATGAGAAGAACGGAGGATATCCATCGCCAATGCCATCGGAGCTCTGTGTCCGTTGAAGAGGAGAGTGTGTAGTTTATCTCTCTATCATTTTTAATTTTTTAAATAAATCTCTCTATTATATAATCACTTTTATTATGTTTTAAATAAGTTTTTCATCCTTAAGAATAATTTTATTTTAGTTTCTCACAAATAAACTAGAACGTTTCATTTTTTTTACAAAAAGTATATTATTTTGTCCTTTAAGAACATAAAATTTTGACATGTTATTGTCATTTCTTAAACATAATATAAAGATGCAAAGGTTGTGTTAATTAAAGATGCAAAGATTGTTAATAATAGATATACAATTTGGATAAAGCCATAAAATTGATACTATTTAGAGATAAATTCATAAAATTGATATTAATATGAACATAAATTGGACATAAGAGACAAGATACAAAACAAAATTTTAGGATGATGAAAACATTTTGCTTTATTTTTTAAGGATAAAAATCAAAATTCATTATTTTTTAATAAAAAAGAATTTATTTGACCATGTTTTTTTTTAATGAATATCTTCCTGAAATGCCAATTGCCACGCCAATAACAATAAAAATTTAGAAAAGAAAAGAATTCTAGTAGCCGGTCATAGTTTTCTAGTGAGAAAAACTTCAACTTCTCTCTAAACTTTCTTTCTCCTTCGTTCATCGAGGAGGGGTGGTTTTAGGACATTTTTTGACCTAGGATCACCCTTCTACATCTTTTTTCTCTTTTCTTTCAATTTAAATAAGTGATTTTCACATATATCAAGTTTTTCTTTTTGTGTTTTTTGTGATTTCGCCGTCTAAGTGTGTTTTTCGTCGTCTTATGCGGCGTTTGATTTCGCGTCTTGTCGCGGTGTTTGTTTAATTCCTATTGAAAGATCGACATCAATCAATTACAAATTCAATCAATGATTTGGCGTCAACGTTGCAGATCCAGAAGCATGGGTATTTCGGTGGTTTATATTTTATCATATTATTTGTAGGCATTTTGTCGTTGTATGCTATTAACTTGGGTGTTGTGAGTTTGTTCATAGATTCATCCTTTACGTTTTTAGCGATGTTTGTATCTGATTGCGATGTACTCTATCAATTTGAATGAATGAATATCGTTTTATTTTTGTTAAAAAAAAAATCCAAACCATATATTTCACGATGTAAGCTTGATTTCCCGGTGGTGCGATCAACCATCATGGTCGCATCACCATCCAACTCTAACTAGGGTAGCAAGTTCGTCGATTGCGTACAACTTGACCAAGGCGACGACTGGTGGTTGTGTTTGGCATCGTAGTTTTTGCTGGGAAACCCATAAGGGTCGTTGTTTTCATGGAACCTAGATCTCGTCCTTGTTGATATTGGTTTGGGTCAATTGATTATGGTATCTGCATCTTTAATAGTTTGTCGAGTTTTGATGGCTTTGGTTGTTTCGGTGCAGACTGGCTTTGTTAAACCTATGTTGGTGATGATGCCATGGTGGTTGATCAGTGGTTTGGGTTTTGTTCAAAACCTGGTTTATGTGATGCTGGTTATGTTTCTCAGATTTGGTTCGCTACATGTTGTGTGCAGGGTTCGTTAAGCACGAAAGGGCTAGTTAGGCATGATGTGATTTATTCGCAGGGGCGGTTGGTACGTGAATCTGATTTGTGTTGGTGGTCGATTCATAAACCATTTGTCAATAGGATAGTTTGATCGATTAGTCAAAATGGTCTGGTTCAATCAATGATTAACTTGTTATTCATTACACATCTATTCATCGTGATTGTTGAATTGAGATGTGACAATTTATATTTCAAACTCATAATTTTGTATTTACACATATATTCATCGTGGTTGTTGAATTGAGATGTGACAATTTATATTTTAAACTCATAATTTTGTATATTTTAAAAAATAATCAAAATTTATACTAAAAGTTAAATTGTTGAATCATTTGATCATGCTCTAATAATAACGATTGAGTCGACTGCGCTGCTCCAGTATTATTATTTTTATTATTTTCAAAATAAAGGGTGAATTTTGGATTTATACACTAATAATAGAATGATAAAAAACCCCTTAAAACAAAAAATAAATAATAGAATGACAACAAAAACGTACCGTAAATATAGCTCAAAATGATATTATTTGCAATGGTTAAGGTTGAAAACTCAAATTTGCCACTTTTAACACTTAAATTGTGTAAATCTCGTTATTAAACTACTTGATCAGGAAAAAAAGTGATAACAAAGATTTTTGTAAGCTAGGATTATCAGAGTTCTTATTACATCACCAAAATATCACATCATTTTATTTATCGATTCTTCCATAGAAGAAATGTAAACGGTATTGTCTTAATTATCAATAATCTGCCACGTCACAAATAGGATAAAAACAATAAGCTGTATACGTATTACATGGATAGAGTACAAAGTGGTATACATCTACATCTACATCTACGTGGGTCATCATACATATGAATTAAATCCAGCAGCCTCCAAATATAGTCATATATACAAACTCTTTGATTTAATTCCAATCCCAACCAAAACCAAAGCTAAATACATGTAAACTTTGCAAATCCAACGTGGCATTGTTCCTTGTTTCAATCCATGATGTTGTAACTGACACGTGTCCTCTTTCAGCCCACAGAGTTGAGTTGTGCCCATCGTTATTTTCTTCTTTGGAAACTCCGCCAAATAAGACCACAACCTTAGCCGGTTGTTTCCACCTTTTTCAACAGGTAGCAGCACCATGTTTTTATTTTCCTTTTTATAAGTAACACAATTAAAACCATTATTTCATTTTGTGTTACTATTATTATATACACTACACTGCACAATCTTCATTTCAAGCACCTATTATTCTGCAAAAGAATCATCTAAGCAAAAAGATTCTTCTTCACTTTTCATTTCATTTTTTTTAGTATAAAAAGTGTGATCAATTAATTTTGGGCATGAGTTTGAGGTACATAGGTAGAGTGTTGTACCAAACTGCAATGAGAACGCTTCAGGGCATGAAAGATCAAAGCTCAAAGTGTGATTCAACAATCAAGTCTCTAAGGGATTCAACTTCTTCAAAGCAAGTTAAGGCCAGGGTTTTCTCAAATAATACTGCTTTTGAAAATTCATCTTCTGCTTTCAAAGGTAGCAACAGTGACAAGGTAAAACGTGCTGAAGAGTCTCTTAGGACTATCATGTACTTGAGCTGCTGGGGTCCAAATTGATCTAAGAAATCCATGCATGCGTGTTTGAAATTCTATTTTGTAGCTTCCGAATCTATGTAAAAGCTTTGTAAATCTATCTATATCTATGTATAAACCTTTACAATTATTGGATCAATGATTTACAAGTGTCTGGACCGAGCCAGTTCTATGATTATGAATTTATAATGTTTCTTTAGCTAATTTGTAACAAAGGTAGTGAATGTTTTCTTTGATTTTTGCATTTTTGTTGAAATGACTTGATTCAAAATTATTAAAAAAGTAAAAGGAACCTGTAAAACCAATTTTTAAGAAGCATTAGAGGTAAAAAACCGAAATTAACACGAGTAGTTTCTGGGTAGTTATTAACTTGATTCAAGGAAATTGCTTTAATAGCCCTGCTCAACTTATACGAGAATTTTCTTTTATCCTCACAAAAAAAATATATGTATGCCCTCAGTTCAAAATTATTGATACAAATGTCCTTATTCTCCCTTTGATTTGGCGAACATAACCATTTTTTCAGCTTTTTCTGCATGTTCTAATTTTGAAACGTCTGCATCCTCTATGTGCTCTACAAATGAAATGGGGATAAGTAAAAACATTTCACTAATTTTTTTTTGAGCAAAAACATTTCACTAAATTAAATTAAACGTAGAACAATGCAGGCGTTTGTTCTCGTTATTTAATTGAAGTTAAAGGTCCATATGATATAGACTTAAACACATTTTGATTTCCTAACTTTGCATTAGTTGCGATTTTGGTCTCTTGTTAAAAAAATTACATTTCAACCACCTAAGTCTTAAGTTTCCCACAACTTTTAAGTTTGTTCATTCAAAATCAACCATTCAAGACTGTAAACACAAGCGGGGTGTTTTGTTGAACAAGTTTTAGATTTATAGGGTGTTTTGTTAAGCAAGTTTTAAATTTATAGAGTAAAAAATATATGGTTTGTGACCAATTTTTTATCTTCTACTGTTTTGAATGATTGATTTTAAATGATCAAAATTGAAAGTTGTAAAAAAATAGAAACTTAGGGGTTGGAATGTGGTTGTTTTTAATTGTGTTTAAGCCTAAAATATAACGGGCCAAATTAGGTTATTCCAAATATTAGTGGTCCATTGTTTGAAATATTAGTTCATTCCCTCACCGTATTCCAATCTCTCGGATCAAGATTTAGTTTTTTTTGTACAGATTAAGATTTAGTTTTGTACCAAAATAAAAAAAAATTAGTTAAGCTACATAGAAAACAAAACAGTTATTAAAAAAAAAGATAAAAAAACAGCTGTTATTTTAAAAATACATTTTCTTTTATAGAATAAATGATTCGATTGCTGATCAGATGAAAAAGAAATCCAATTATTAAGTATATTTGACTATCCTTTTAAAAAAAAAGAGTATATTTGACTATATTTACCATTAAAAAAAAGTATATTTGACTATATCAAAACTTTACTTAAAAAAGAAAACAAATAACCTCACTTGTACTGTAACAAAACAACCGAATATTCAGCAAACTTAATCCCAAAATTGTCGCATAAAAAAATAAAATCCCAATATTAGAAACAACCAAGCGAGATTTTTTTTAAACGATCAAGTTAAGATGAAATCAAACCGTCCAATGTGAGTTATTTCTATAAAAAAATAAAAAATTGATAGGTATTTGCATTGTAAAGTATTAAACATTAATTTTGTGAGGTATTTTTATCAACTAAAAAAGAATAATTGATGGGTGTTTGCTTTGTAAGGTATTCAATATTTCGACAATTATGATCTTATTCAAAAATTTGTTTAATATATTCTTACTAGAAGCATATCAAAAACAAAAAGAACAAGTGCTTTAGTGGTTAGAAAGTTGTTTCTTAAAGGGAGGGTCAATTGTTCAACTTCCATTTGTGGCATTTTTTGTAACATAAATTAATTAAAAGAGAAGAACTGGTTTGACCCATAACTCGGCCGAATCACCGGTTTTTACCGAGTTTGACCGGTTCTTGCCGAGCCAACTGCATGACCGATCCGAAGGTATGCTCGAACCGTATCCACTAGCTCCCGGTTCAAGCCGAGTTTCAAAACTATGCTCTTCTCTCGCGTTGCTTGTTTAGGTTTTTGTTCTTGTGCAAACATGCGTCCACCAACAAAGAGAGTCGATTACAAGGTAGGAGACAAAGTAGAAGTATGCAGCAAAGACGATGGACTTGTAGGTTCGTACTATGAAGGCACAATTGTTTCATGTCATGATGAGAGAGAAAAATATACCGTTCGTTACAAGAACCTTCTTAAAGATGATGAATCAAAACTTCTCACATAGATACTTTTCCCAAAAGATATTCGTCCTGTACCACCACGTGTTCGCAGACCTTCTAAGTTCCAACTCAATCAAAAAGTTGATGTTTTTGACAACGATGGTTGGTGGGTTGGAGAAATCACTAGCGACAAGATTCTCATGCATAAGACTTGTTATTATGATGTGTATTTTCCCTACACCAATCAAACCATTTACTACCCGTGTGATCAAATTAGGGTTCATCAAGAGTTGTCTTGGGGAGAGTGGATCATGGAAGCTTAGGTCATAGACATATATACCGTCTTCATGATCTTTAGATTTCTGTATTCTTTTTGTAACAACCAGTTTTATGATTATGAATTTATAACGTTGTTACTAGTTTATGATTATGATTTTTTAATGTTTCTTTGGTTAATTTGTAGCAAAGATAGTGAAATACGTTTTCTTCGATTTTTGTATTTGTTTGTTGACATGACTTGATTCAAAATTATCGACAAAGTAAAACAGAAACTAACACAAGTAATTTTTTGGGTAGTTATTATTAGTTTTTTTTTAAAGGAGTAGTTATTATTAGTTATTTAGTGCATGCAAACCTTTCGCTGATATCACGAGTGTAAAGAAAAATAATATTTGCACGCATTAGTTCCTTATGATATAATGAATTGAGTATTTTCTTCGGTACAATAATGAATTGTGGCTTTAAGCTAAATAGCATTCTATTATTCTATTATAAGTATGTTTTTGTGTTTAAGTACGCATATTTGATTGGATGACATATTATTATCACCAATGAGTAACATGTTAGTTTGGTTCAATTTTGAAGATGGAAAAATATATACATAAATACAATATATTTTTTACTGTAGTACTAGTAATATCAAATCAAAGTCGGGTTTGATTTATTTAGACAGGGTCTGGATCCGGAGATAGGAAAAAACCAAACCAATTTAATTGATTTGAATTCGTTAAATATTTTTTTTTTGGTACATATTCGTTAAATTTTATTAGTATGATTTTCTTTTTTGCCTTTTTTTAATTTGAATAAACGTAGATAACTAGACACTGAATTTTCCACTACAACCGACTATGGAATAAAACTCCATTGATAAATTATATTTCAGAAACAAGAGGACGCATACAAATTTTTCATTGCCTTAATACATTAATGATAATCGTGAAAATTGATTTTTTGCGATAAATCATGTTACTTTTATTTAATACTCAATATTCAATTGTAAGAAGTTATTTTACGATTTCAGAGATTAAAATAATGATATTTTGCTTTTGATTTAATTTTAAAGTAAACTATTAAGGAGAAGCAATTTAGTATTCAAGTATTGAAACTGAGAGAATTACTCTATCGGCCTCTCAAGTTGCTCAAATCCTATAAGTAAGCCGGTTGAGAGTTACGAACGATAAATTCTAGGACCTTTTGAGCGACTTGAGGGGCGGATGAAGCATTTGTCTCCTATATGGGTTAGAGGTCCATTTAATATAATGGGCCAAATTGGGTTAGTCCAAATATTGGTGGCCCATTATTTGAAATTTCTATTGGCCATTACTTTTTCCATCCTATGAGTTTCTCGTGCGCCTTATTTGAATTATAAAATCTAAAATGTTTTAACGTGTTAGAGTTTTTTTATGGAATATTTATGCCGTTCGGATTATATAATCCGAACAATATAGGACGCATGAGAAATTAATAAGGTGGAAAAAGAAGAGTCATTCCCATCACCCTCCTCCACACAAAGCTAACAGATAAGTCTCTCAACCCATTCCAATCTCTCACATTAAGTTAAACTGAAAAATAAGAAGATAAAGATAAGCCCCAAGTGCATTGCACCAAGGAAACTCAATTCCCAGAGAAAGAGAGCAAAAATAAACAGATGATTTCTCTACAACCCTATAAATCATGTCTTCAAACAACATCTGTATTCAGCCCTTCAAACCTTACAAATCATAGACACACACAAACAAGCCTGATAGCACAAAGGAAGATAAAAGTACATAGAAGAAATGTCAAGTGCAATGCAGAAGAAAAGAAGAGTGAGAGGAGAACGTTTTTGACACTGGAAGAAGCTGGTTTGGTTGAGATGTCTGGATTGAGCACTCATGAGCGTTTTCTATGTCGTCTAACGGTGCTTACCTTCTTGTCATATGTCCTAGGATTGTGTTTCTTCATTGGTCATTTTCCATATAATGTCCTAGCATATGTCCTAAATTTTCATATTGTTTGTGTTTGTAGATATCTTCCCTGAATTTACTAAAAGTGATATCAGAACAAGAAGGGTGTCCAATAGAGGAGCTCAATGCTGGAAAGGTATGTGATTGGTTCCTAAAAGACAAGCTCAAAAGGGAGCAGAACATTGATTCTGCTGTTCTTCAGTGGGATGATTCGGATTTCCAATTTTAATTCTTTTTCTTCTAGCGTCTTGCTAAGATTTCTTTTCCCACTACATAGTTATAATTGAATTACAACTTTATATTTTAGGGCCCTATATTGCTGATCAGTTTTCATTCTTTTGTGCAAAATGTGGCTCCAAAAATGCTACCCCCTTGTTTAGAATAACAAAAGAATAAGCTTCTATCAATTGTACTTTCTCATGAATCGGGTTTTACTTTTCTTTCGAATTCATCAACAAAGGCTAAATTTATATTCCATGTTCTCCGTATCATTTCTTTACACAATATATTCTTTTGTAACAGAAAAGTGGGAGCATGTCTTAGAATAAGTATATCTTTTGTTTTACTGGTCAAGAATTAAATTTTGAGGAAAATTCAATAAACATCATTTGTAAATATATTTTCCTGACAAATTTGGAAATTGGAGAAATAACGAGAATATTTGTTGTTTGAATAGGCTAAAAATAACAAGAGAATATAGCTATAACATGAACAATTGACTATGGCAAGCATCTCCGAAATAAACATAATCAGCAAAACTCGGAGGCCAACTAAAGTTGCAACTCTAATTTCAAAACAGGAAAAACAACAATTCATACTTGAGTTGAACCTGGTATGCTAGTAAAGAAATCTCAGCTTTTTCCTGCCCAGCAAGGCAGCAAGGTCTTGTGCACTTATTCAAAGAATAGGTGCAATTTTGTGTAAAATAAGTAATTTTTGAATAGTAACAAATTCTTTTCCTATTTAAAATGAAATTAAAAACTAACAACCTTCTTCATGATGCCAAAGATATTAAACTTCCTCAGATGCGGCTTGAGTCCCTCCCAAAAATAAAACGCCTTCCCCAGTCTGAAACTACTAAGGCCCTTGTACGCCAGCTAACTTGCTTGCTGTTCAAAGGATTTGAATGAAAATCAGTAACTTGTGATAAGAATGTCTCAAAAATTCAGACAGTTTTGTGAGCATATGGGTAAGGTGGTAAACAATTCAGTAACTTATTGTTAAGAATGTCTCAAAATTCAGGCAGTTTTGTGAGTATATATATGTAAAGAACAATACCTTGCATAGACAGAATACCACAACCATTGACTGCTGTGACCAATTGAAACCCAATCCCCAGGAAGCTGGGCAGCTGTTTTCTCTCCTCCCAAAGGAGCAAACTGACCTAAGTGTTGGTACCTTGAGATGCAAGCAACCATGTGCAGTAATGAGTAAAAGGGTAAAAACAACGGGCTAACTAATGTAAAACCTAGAAATGTGTCAGCATAAATGTAATTGGGTAAAAATTGACAGCTTCTAAGATTTATTGTACCTGAAGGGTTTGAAGCGGTGACGACCTTCTCCCCTGAACCTGAGAGGACCCTCTGGTTTTTCCTCACACTTTTCCATCCGGTTAAAACATTTGGCCAGGTAAGTTCCTTGCTGAGATGCAACCTGAAATAAATTTCAAATCATTAAGAAACATGCTGCATATAAGTACCATTACAGAGAATGCCACAAGCAAATAACATTAGATGCACCTGTGCAGTAGCAGGGAGAAATTTCATTTGCGAATCCACTTTGGAAAGTGCTGTTTTGAGTTCTTCGATATTCAGTTTAATTGATTCTTTTTCAACATCTCCCTTGGCTTCCTTCAATAAATCAGCAATGTTGTGCATCTGTTTATTTTTCAGATACAGCTCAACCTGAGGATATCGTACACAAATGTCGTCCATGACCTCTTGAAATTCTTTGACCGTAAGTGTTCCTGAATTGCCTTTGTCGGCCTTCTTAAAGATCGAAGCAATATCTTCCTGAAATGCCAATTTCAATTCAATAACAGTAAAAAATAGTACATTTGAATTGAAATACAGGACAGATAATATATCATAAGTTAATTGATAATCAAGCAAATGTGTATTTTTTTTTATAGTTAAGGAATTGATAGATATTTCTACTTCACCATAGTTATATACATTCCTTCAATGAAAAACACAACAAAGAAATTAAAGAAACAGAAAGTACGATGAAACATTATATTATTGATGTTAACGAATAATAATGTCAACACATATGTGTGCGTGCATTACAGACATGAAAGTGTGATGATAAATTATATGATGGAAATAGTGGTTACCATGACTTTACGCTGATTTATCGTAGCACAATCACCAAGCGCATATACATTGTTGCACCCTTCGACTCTCAACCATTCATCAGTTGCTAGAGCACGCCGGCTAGCCTGTTCAGAAGAGACAATGCGTGCTTAGTGAATAGAAATGAAATGGAATTTTGAACTGTATAACTACAAATTTCTCGACAACACACCTGACCAATTTGGGCCATGAAATCTTTGATAAATGGACGTGTGCCAATACCAGTTGACCAGACAGCCATTCCATATGGAACTGTAGTAATCTTTCCTCCATTTTTCAGCTCTTTAGTGGAAATTTCTTTCTCATCTACCTTCACAACCATGGATCCTGTTTTCACATCAATCCCATCCCTTTGAAACTTATCTTCGGCAAAAGCTGTTATCCTTTTATCAAACCTATACGAAAAGAGCAAAAGGACAAATCAAATGTGACAAACTATATGACAATGTATCATCAGAACAAGTTGTAAATAATGAAAATCAACAATGTATCCTCACATGCTCAAAATATGATCTCCAGCTTCCAGAAGTGTAATTTTTACTAAATCTTTGACCCCAGGATACAAACGGACTAAATCCTCATTGACAAAGTCATGAAGTGAAGCTGCGAACTCCACTCCAGTTGGCCCTCCTCCAACAATAGCAAAATGAAGAATTCTCTTCTTTTCTTCCTCACTTACATCAGGCAAATTCGCTCTCTCGAAGCAGTCAATAACCGTTCTTCTAATCTTCTGTGCATCTTCAACTTCCTACAAATTACAGGAATAAACAGAATCCAGGTAAACATCTTTAGTCACAATAATAACTATGGTTTATGGACATGATGAAAGCTATATACCTTCAAAAAATGGCAATTCTCCACCACTCCTGGTGTGTTAAATGTGTTAACTTTAGCGCCCACACCAATGATTAGGTAATCATAGTCCACGATAAATTCTTCTTGCCCAGTAAGATTGTTGTTTGCATTAGATTTACAGTAAACTTTCTTATTTTCAGCATCAATCTTGAAACATTCTGCTTCACTGAATTGCACGTCCACCTTTTTCTGCTCAGCAAAACAGGAAAAAGGAATTAATTATTAGCCATCATCTGCAAAATCTACTTTATTTACCACTAATGAATAAATAAAATTGTTTCACTAGAAATCTAATCAGTAAAATCTGCATATCAATTAGTTGATTGTGCTCTTGTTTATGATTGGCTACAATATGGTAAATATAGACACTTAACATAAACCAATCATTGAATCACTAGTCCCACTCCTTTAAAAAACGCTTAAGGTTTCATTTTTCATCAACATATTTGAGAGTTTATGATGGATTTGACAAAAAATGTGTCAAGTTAAAAATTCAGTAAAACTTCAATAAAACTTAAAGATTCTTTTAAGATGTGTGAACAAGGTTTGATTTAAGGCTTTTCAAAGTCACGTAAAATTTGGTTGGTGAATTTTGGGTAAGAAAAACAATATATTAGTTGATTCAATTATGTGAAAATTTAAAATGGTTTTGAAAACAGACGAGGAAAAACTAATTGTAATGAATGAAAACTTGAGAGACTAAAATTGCTAAAAACATCTTTGGAGGACCAAATCACAAATTAATAGATGAGAAATGATATTTATACAACCACTTTCTAAACAACTTTTTAACAACTTTATCTCTTATACTCAGATTATGTTTTTATTCTCTCTCATTCTTTTTCTCTTTCCATTGCTTTTAACCAATAAAAAGAGATAAAAAAGAAGTTGTCACATAAGTTGTCTCATATGGTTGTTCATATAACACTACTCATCCAGTTTGGGTGAGATAAAATAACCATTCATTACACTATTGGGCCGGTTTGGGCAAATCTACTAATTTATGGTTTGAGTTGGGTTGGGTAGTGGGTTGCCCAAATTATTTTTACGTGTTTTTGTTAACATTAAATAAATAAATGATGATTTTTTTCATAATTTTTATGCAATTTTTTTATTTTCTAAAAAAAATTTGTATAACATATTTTCATTATATTTTAGCTTAAAAAAATTATAAATGATAAATATGAAATAATGAATTTCATCGTAAAATACTTGCAACAAACTAAAGTTGCATGACATATAATTGCATTAGTATCAAAACAACAAAAAAGTGCAACATCCGAATTTATAACTCTAACATGTTTTTATTTTCAATATAGGTAATGCATTTTGTCAATTTTAAAAATTAGACTTGATTTATGACCAAAATCTTTTGTATTTTCCTTCTTACCAATGAAAATAAAAATAAAAATGTTGACATTATTGGATAAGTGGGTTTTATCTGAAACCCATTATTTTTTATAGGTTTTTCATTTTTAATACCATACTCACCCAATTAACCAACCCAACCCACATTTTTAGGTTTTTTTGAGTAGGTTTGACCGGGTTTTGTGGGTTGACCCAACCCACGTACACCCCTAATAGATATAATGAAAAGACTAAAGGTTCAATTAAGTCAAAACTAAAGCTCTTAAAATTACAGAAATTATACCAAAATTATGCGCAAAAATATTCATAGGAAACAGGCATTCATATGATATCTAAAATGACTATGATGATTATATATTTTACAAGATTTTGACTGATATTACTACCTTCGGTCCTATTTATTTATAAGAAACAACTTATTTTATTTATTTATTGAATAATTGATATATTTGATCTATTTCTTGACTAGATACATCAATTAATTAATGAATCTAAAAAGTCAACTTTCTCTTATAAAGAGTATTATATTGTTATAGTCCTTTATTTTATTATTAGTACTTTATTGTTGTTTTTGTATTTAATTTATATATAATATAATAACAATAACAATAATTTATAAATGTTTTTTGCATTATGTTACAATAATAGCATATTCTAGATTGTTCATGCATGTCTACAATATTAATTTATTTTCATCTATGTCTAAAGTGTCTAAATTCACTGAAATTTTATGTACATATTCATTAACATAATTTAATGAATAAAGTGATTGAAAAAAAAGTATATATACTATAGCAATATAATATAAAATGGAGTAGTTTTTACTGTTATAGAATTTAGTTATACTCTGTACATGTAAAATATTTGCATACATGCATCTCTCTGTGTGTGATCACAGCTGTATACAGTATAGGTTTAAAACAAAAATCAAAATATTCAAAACGAAAGAAAAAAGGAAATATAATAAAGAAAAATAAATTTCTCAGCGATAGAACTTCTATTACCTTCCTAAAAATATTGCGAACAGGTTCAACAATGCTACGCGCTTCAACAGTGCCGCAAGTGACGCTAGGAAGCAAAGGAGTGAATGCAAAATAGTTACGAGGCGAAACCACCTGTACTTCATACTTTGGACTGTCTAGATTCTTCATGAAACTTGTTGCCGCCCATCCTGTTCCCAGCACCACCACTTTTTTCCTATCGGTAACTGCAGTAACTTCCGATGGATAAAACTCGCGAAACGCCACGTAACCAACACCACTACATCAACAACACACAATGCATCAAAATACTATCATAGATCAGTAGATCACGACTATGAAGCACCGACACAGACACGAGACAGACACATCAACATCAACAATAAATTAAGACGTAAACAAGCCTTTGATCAGAAGTGTGGCTGTATCACAGAAATAACACAGATCTACTGCTATGCAATGTATTCAAAACATTAATTGCAAAGGAAAACGCCTTAAAATTTATAATAAACTAAAACAGAGCATGTATAAAAAAAAGCACATGATTATTGTAGTAAATGTGAACATTGAATATAATCGGCATTTTATTTCTAAATAAATGTATAGATCTAACAAACTACATAACATTTTTTATGAACAAAAAACTGAATCGAGCAGATAACAGAGATGATGAATAACATTAACCGTAATTTAAAAAAATAGTAAAAATAGTGAAGAATTAATGAAGTTGATGATGATATACGATACCTTGCTGCGGTGCCGATGAGAACAAACTTAATGGCTCTGCGATTGTCACGGAGAGTTTTACAAAAACGTTCAGCGAAACCGAAACTCAACATTTTTTTTCTTCTCTCTGAGTTGAGTTTATGATGATTTGTGTGGTTAGGTTATGGAGAAAGAACGTGTGTGTGTGAGTCCAATTTTGTGGGAGAAGAAGAAAACAGAGAGAAAGAAAAAGAGAGGCGTCTCCGTACTCCTTACGTATTGTGGAAGGGTTTTAGGGCTTTTGAGGCATAACGGTTTTTATGGGGTTTATGCGCTGATTTGACAGATTTACCCTTTTTTTTGACTTGAGGGAGAAGTTAGTATAGTACTGCATTTATAACGCGTGCGTGTAATTGTCAAGCAACAAACACAACACCGCAATTTTTTACTTTTTTGTGTTTTTTGTTTACTGAAAAATATTAAATAGCATAAGGTTGGTATGAAATTAATTTTTTTTTCAAATGAGTCAGTCATACAGAACCAAGCTTTTTTGACCCGGTTATTTAGTCTAGATAAAACATTGAATGAGTTTTTGTTAACCAGTATCCAATAGAAAAGTTATCTTGAAAATATAAACGGTTGTTTTTGACCAATTAATTATTATATTACTCCTTCCATTTTAAAATGAGTGTTGCTTTAGCCATTTTCACACAGATTAAAGAATGCAATCATTTAATCAAATATCATAGCAATTTTACTGAAATAGCCTTACTATTTTTTAATCAATTAGAAAGGCACATGTTCCAATATTGAATGCATCTTTTTCTAATTTGTCTCACGTGGATGTACGAAAAGGCACTAAGCATGGATATATGGAAAGGCAAGCTTTGTACTCCACGAGATCATAATACTCAGAGTAAAAATTACATATGCGCCAACCATGCTTTAAAATTTTCTGTCCAAAAAAATTGCACCAACCATGCTTTAAAATGTTTTGTCCACAAAAATTGCGCCAACTTGTAAATTTAATTTTGCCAATTTTTTCTGTTCAACGCCAAA
>Ga0209282_1000813_pt1 | contig 15945 bp, 15 predicted proteins | sample Mtrugardesep15_FD_187529 | JGI IMG/M metagenome (GOLD analysis project Ga0209282, IMG submission 187529) | Root nodule microbial communities of legume samples collected from California, USA - M. trunc garden sep15 (SPAdes) (version 2) | ecosystem: Host-associated > Plants > Roots > Nodule...
GTCATTTTTTAAGATAGCGAATTTTTCAATAAATGGGTCCCGCTATTATTAATTATTGTCTATTTTTTTCAAGATTTTTTGTGTCTTTGTCTTTCAAAATTGAGGAAATAGAGTGAATTATAAATGGAGATGATGTCAAAAAAAAAAAAACGTCCCATCAACAAGTGGATTTCCACCATTAATTATTTGTTTTTTTCGAGTCAAGATCTTCTTCATTTTAGATCTCCTTCATATATTCCATTTTAAAAGATAAAAACACAATAAAATTTGAAAATAATTAATAATATTGAGATACATTTATTATAGGACTCACAATCTATATTGTGTATGTATCTCTTTCTACATAAAAAGCATTCTAACTCGTTTTTTCAAACTTGTGTATCTTTATCTTCCGATATGAAAAAAAAAAATGTGCAAATCATAAATGGAGAGATCCCAAGCTCCTATGCGTACTCACGTTCAATCAATAGTACGTACTGTTAAAATTGGATCCAATAAATTTATAAGGTGGATTTCTCATGTACTAGTAAGAAGTTTTATGGAACTGACATTAATAGAGGCATTAATAGGAAACATTTATGAGGAATCATGCTCTTTAAAATTCACATTGGGTTATTAAATTCAGAAATTAAAAATATTAAAATGTACTCATTATTATAAGCAAAAATTAATATTTTAGATTCATTCATTAAATGATGTATGTGGTCTATAATAAAAACAACATACATCATTAATTGAATGAACGTAAAATGTAGTCTTTTGTTTATAATAATGACCGGAGGGTGTACAATTTCACTGTTACTCAATAAAATGTGTTCCTACTTCCTACGTGTGCATCCCATATTAACTAAGAAAACGTTTTATTTTCTTAGCACCAGTTCATGTACTTGAAGGACATGTAGAAGGGGTCAAGATCATTTCCATTTACTAGTCTCTTCATTTTTTTCATTTGGAGAGATATAAACACAAAAAAATTTAAAAATAATTAATGGTGGTAGGAACCACTTAACGGTATGGTCCACCACATACTTTTTTGTGTCTATCTCTCACCAACCAAATGGCTTGTCCATTTATTTTAAACAAATGGAGAGGATCTTAACTCCTATAAAAGGAAACAGTGTTGACTTCAAAGAGGAAGATGCCCATACCAATGCGACCAAGAAATACTATAGCATTCCATACTTGACACTTGCTGCTTTCCTTCAAAGTTTTGGTACAAATTACAAAATCTAGGATGATCAATTTTTACTTTTGTATACTCGGCAGTGGAATAATTCTAGTGCCTCAAAATTAGATCTGAAAAATAATGTATATTCTAACTTTTCAACAGGTACACCATAAAGATAACACAAAAAGGTCTGTTGAGATGTTGTTTGGAACCACGTCAGGAATGCTGTCACCGCACGATAGGATTGAAGGTACTAATTGGAGCTTCGCATTGTGCGTCTTTAATTACTTGTAAACGCCAAAGCAAACACGTGTTGAATGTGTTAGAGCACATCCGACTTGAAACTGCAGTGATTCATGATGCAGTCTTGAGACAGTTATCACAAGGGCTAGAGCCATATTTGCAGTTCTTTCTATCGAAAGATTCTCCAAAGTGTTCGAGTAATGTTTGCCTCCGGCATTCATCCTAGACATTCAAGCCAGATAAAATGGGTGAAAATTTGATAGACGAATAATTATATGAACCCAAATGGTCAACTTGTACTTTTAACTTTTATCCCATTTTCAATAGTAATGAACTGATTACAGGTGTGTGTGTGAGAGAGAGAGAGAGAGAGCAGATGCTGAAATGTAAGGGAGCTTGCTTACCTTTAATTCACAGTACTGTTGCATCTTTTTGGCTTGAGCCATTGCTGTCTTAAAACTCTCCTTTTTATATCCTTGGCCGTTTCTTATCATGCATACAACTCTACTAAAATCCTTCTTCTGGTATAGAGCAATGCAAACTGCAGGAAGACTGTCTCTTCCAGCCCTTCCTGATTCTTGATAATAGCTTTCAATTGATTTTGACATTGTATTGTGGATGACAAATCGCTGAAAACACGTAACAAGAAAGTATAATTTGAGAAACAAAGAACTGTAAAACTCATCACTAGATTTGTAGAGCATTTAAACACATTGCATGTGATTATATTTGCTTTAGCAAAGCATTCAAATGCTGAGTTAATGGGCATATGCTATATTAATATATTTCATTTCATTCTGCAAATTGGACTATTGTGCTTATATTATATAGATTTTGCATTTATACTTCCAACCTGTTCTTAAGGAAGATCAACAAGATCTCTGGGAATTTGAAAAATTCTGCAAAATTGCAAAGGATCATTTGTATCTTATATTTAACTATGTCCATCATAGGTAGAAAGGCTTGGAGATGACTTCTTAATTCCTTGTATGCATGAAAGTTCTTTATAAATGCTAGCTAGAAAAATGCTACACTTAAGGGTTGCTCTTTTTATCATTTTGTAGGTCATCAGACTGGTAGTCGGTGATTATGCAACAAATCACTAAGAGACCATTCAGCTTGTTTATTAACTATCAGGCTACAGGATAATTTATAGAGAGGGCATAATTTCTTTCATAAAGTGTGGAATTCCTGAACAAAGTCAATCATATGTGAATGATAACAACATCATCATAGTAGCGTAAAAAAGCATCTCAACTTACAACATCAGCTTTGTCTATCCCCATCCCAAAAGCAATAGTTGCACATACAATATGAACCTCTCCATCGTGCCATTTCTTTTGAACAGCAACTCTCTGACGGGCAGCCAAGCCAGCATGGTAATACGCTGCCTTAATTTTACATTTCTCATTCAAAAATTTTGATACGTCGACACATTCACTTTTTGAAAGGCAGTATACAATGCCACACTGACTCTTAAAACGATCCATTAGTAGCTGTCCAAGCTGCTTTAGTGGTTCCTTTGTCTTAACAATCACTTCATACTTCAAATTTGGTCTGTCAAAGCTTCTTTCAAGAACAATTGCATGTGGAATTCTTAGAGCATTTAAGATGTCCTGAAACAAATCCAAATTAAGGCAATGAAAAAGGGTCAGAAAGCTATATATACTTAACAACTAGCTGTCCATACACATTAGCAATTTACTATTCTAATTACCTCACGAACTGGGTGAGTTGCAGTGGCGGTCAATGCCATGACAGGAACACGTGGAAAATTTTGCTTAAGAGATCCTAATCCCCGATAATCAGGCCGGAAATCGTGTCCCCATTGGCTGAAAAACATGATTTTTAATTTAAAAGTCATGAATCTGTTTTGGACAATAAAATTACATAGTTTTAACAATCTCCATCCTTAAAGGGTTCAAATCCTAGTGGAGTCACCCACATCGAGAATCTTGTTCAACCAGCCAAACCAGGGATCAGTGCCACAGTCGGTCCAGAGGGTCGAAGCTGTTGGGATACCATTGTGGACCCACTAGAGTGTCAAAGGCTCTAATTACGTTGGGTTTCAAAAATTAAATATCCATTCTGTACTGTTGAAGTATGCCTTAACTACCTGGTACTTTAACATATGTTTGTAGACCTTTGTAGTAGTACTATAATATTTTATGGCAAAACTACTCCTGCGGTCCCTTAACCTAATTTTAGGTAACAATTTAGTCTTTTATCTTTTTTTCACGTCATTTTGGTCTTTTACCCATGTTTGGATATGGATTTCAAGCTTCAAATCTATGATTTTCTTTTCCTGTGAGCCCTGTCTTAAATATATGTTAAGCCCCAAAATATTTCAAAGATTTGAAGCTTGAAAATCTATATGCAAACATGAGAGAAAGACCAATATGAGGGAAGAAAGAAAAAAAAAACCACATTGTTATCTGAAATTAAGTTAAGGAACCACGGAAGTAATTTTGCCTATTTTCATCAATCCAAATTACAGTTCTTGTAATAAAGTCAGTGAAACTTCCTAAAGAAGAAAATGTTTTGTATTCAGGTCACAATTTAATGTCTCAAAGCAGTCAAGAACTGTATCAGTCAGTACCAGTACAGAGACAAGACATAATACAGACTTCTGGCTTATGTAATGACGCATACCAACTACTTCAAAGAGGCGTGTCAGAACTCAAAATCAAGAAACGAATCCTTACTGTTTCACATTTGAACCACCCTTTCACATGCAGTTCTTTATATTTCTTTTTTTTTTATTTAATAACCATTCAGTTCAAAAAGTTCTGAAATTTAGGAAGGCCGTACATTTAGTTTTAAGATATCACTATATCCAGAGTTTTTTACCATGATTAATCTGACTGTTATCACTGATCTGCCTCCTTAATGGTCACCACGAAAGCTCAATTCAAAATGACATTTATGAACCATGACACTTCACTGGTAATTAAAATTTTGGAGCTTGTTCATATTGTTTGATCAGCATGAGACAGACATATCAGAGGCACATGGGAAGAGCTACTTCAAGAAGGTTTCATTTCTAGCAAATTTATGTCTCAGAATTTCATTCAATTGCACTCATTGATGAAAGAAAAATAATCACCGTAACTGTACATGAAAAGCACAATGCATACCTAACACAGTGTGCCTCATCAACAACAAAACCTGCAAGTTGTCCCTGCGAGTTAAGAGGGAGTACCAACCAAATACACACATGAGATCTTTATAATCTAGTGCTCTGTGACTGTGTTGCATGAAATGTATTCAAATCAATAAAAATTTACCTTCTGATGCATGCATTTTAAAATTCCAATAAATGATTGGTTTCCGGCAATTCTCTCAGGTGTCACATACAAAAGCTTGCACGAAGGCTTGTCTTTTCTGTATACAAGCAAGGAAAGTACAGAGAGAAAATATTAAACACTTAAGCAATAATTACCTGAAAGGTTTTTTTAAAAATGATACTGATACTAATAGGCTATTTTCATGGGCAAGTTATAGGATACACAAGAATAGACGAGGAAGTGAATCTCACCTTAGCTCTTGGAGAACAGCTGCGGCTTGGGAAGCATTTTGTTGAGAATTTAAAAAAGTAGCAGGTATTCCAAACTTGAGGTTAAGTGTTATTATCTGATCCTGAATGAGTGAAAGCAAGGGAGATACAACTACTGTAACTCCGGGTTGAAGGGTTGCCGGAAGCTGCAAGCACAAAATAAAATTAACAGGTTCAAAAGCATATTATAAGATGATAGATAACAATGTTTCACCAATGCTGCTTGATACAAAGAAAAGTTGTGAACTAGACAATCGTCTGAAACAATATACATCTTTAGCATTTTTTAGCAGGTGCATGCTAGTTGCTTCAAAACAATATAATCATCATTGGTATTACAACTATTAAGTGGTTAGAAGAATATGTCTTACAAAGAAACATGCAAAAAGAAAATCAGGGTCTAAGAGAAAGCAATGACCTGATAGCAAAGAGATTTACCACCACCAGTGGGCATAAGAATAAAACTATCTTGTTTTTCCAAAGCTGCTTTACATGCTTGATGCTGCAGTGGTCGAAGTGTCTTATTACCAAAGATAACAACATTTGCCAATTCAATATCATCTAGCGCCTTCAATTCTTCATAACTGAGAGTACTATTTCTGTCTTTTGCAGCAAAGGAGGATTTTATTTTTCTGGAAGTTGATGAAACCGAGCCCTGAGTGATGCCACTTCTACCATTCTATAACACACTATTTCAGTATAATCTTACTTTGTCATTTTAGTCGCAATGTCACATTTATACCAGAAAATATGTCCAATGCAAATAGATTAAACAATAATATGCTGAGAATAGTCCTGAAAGTTTTTTCACAAGTTATTATTGCCATCCAAATATGCTTACATCCATTTTATATTCTTCTCTATCTTATCTTGAATTTCATATATTCCAGTTTGTTTAATCTCTGTGCATGGTTTTGATTTTGAATGAGCCTGACATATAAGCATTAGAATACAATGCAGATCCATACTAATTTTTCACCCATAGCCCGTTTCAATAAACAGAATTAAGTGCTTATAGCATAAACATTGATGGTATAAGTGTTTAAGGTAAAATAAAGTCAAACAGTTTTCATGTAAGCTATAAATTGTTTCCATAAGCTATACCTAGAAAGCTCACAAGTGACAAGTGCTTATGTCAATAGATAAACTCAAATAAGTAATTTAAACAAGCAAAATGAGCCATTTATGTTTCCTCACTTAAGGAAGCACAATTATAACTTTACTCCTATCTCTCAAGCACCAACGCTTCTGATCAAAGGTGTGTCAGGACTCCGACACCGATACATGTGATTATATTCAATTATATCATTTTCTTAAATTACTACGTCAGTGTTAGTGCCTCATAGATTCTTATTCACAAATATTTGAAATTGCAAATAAAAAACGAAATTGATTTAGCACCACTGAGTTTGTAGGATGTTGAACCCTTGAAACATCAAAGTTAGTATCCTCCTCATCGTCACTAGAACCCAACTCCACAAACTTATTCTGTTGTTTCTTAGGCGAATCGTCAATAATATCAATGAAGCATTTAGAAGCATCACCGCGGGTGTCAAGCACGTGATTCAAAGTTCCAACAGCTTGTGATTCCATTTCGTGTAAATCATCCCATTCCTCCGTATCTTGCACCGACTCCGCCAATGCCGCAAGAAAATCATCGCCGCAGTGTTCAACAGTGATAAAATCACGACCATCATCACCTTCAATAATAATCGATTAATTGAGTGAAAATGAAAGTGAAATAGTTAGTAATTGCGTACCGTAGAGAGAGACGAGACGATCGAAACATTGGTTTGCGGAGAGTTCGTCGAAGCCGATTTCGAGAGCTAAACTGATTAATCGAACTTTTTCTAACTCCAAATCGTGTTCTACTTGCTTATTGTTCTTCTTCTTTCTGCTACTGCTTCCCGTTTCCATTCCCGCGCTACTTGATTTTTTCTACCAATTCAAATTCAATTTTGCGCTTTCTATCTCTCCTCGTTTTTTCGTTGATCCGTTAAATACGGCAGCAGTAGTTTGCTAAACGAAGTCGTATCGAATTCTTTACTCCCTCGTGCAAAAAAATGACATTTTCAAGAAAATAAAACTAAGTTTTATGCTATTATTATGTTTTTTTAAAAAAATCTTTTTTTTCAAAATAAAATTAATTCAATTTGTTTTCCTTTTTATTTTCTCCATAATCATTATCCAATGAGAATTGGTTTTGCTTCTTTTCATGAAACTTATTCTAAGGAGAATACTAAAAATTATAACTCAAATAACTATGTTTTACCTTTTTTAATAAGTGTGAATTTGTGTTTTTTTCTTATAAATCGAGACGGAAGGAGTATCTTTTATAGAAAATTACTATAAAAATTAGTAGTACTTTTTTTTAACCCACAAGGTTAGTGAAGAAAATGTTTATTAATTCAAAGTTTGATCCAAAAATAAGTAAAGTTTAATCAATTATTATTTTCATTAAAAATTAAATTGATTTTCTTTTAAATGATTCGTCTTAAAAAGTATTTATTAATCACGATAGTACAATCATTTAACTATACAGGTCATTGTATTATCATATTAATAATAAGATAATTTATATTTTAGAGCTAATAAATATAAAAAATTGGGCTTCGGTCTCCTCTTGTAACAAAAAAAACTAACTATTAAAAATCATTATTAATTGATGCTACTACAATTTATATATTATCTCTACTTTTATACAATCTTTTTACTTGTGTGTATTATTTCGTGTATTTTATTTTAGTCAATTAGTTTATTGAATAGATTTTCAAATTATAATTGTAAAGAAGCGAAAAATTTAGAGTTTGAACTTCAACGCTTACATAATAATGATACATAACTTATCAATCAAGTTGCATTTACAACCCTTCTTTCCTGTATTTTTAATGAGAATCACATTTATATTCATATTAAATTAATGGTTCTCTTTTTGTTATTATATATGATAACAAAGGCGCAACACCTAAGCTTATCCTAAGAAATTTTGAATAAATACTTGTCTTAAAATAGACAAATATAAATAACTTAAAAATTTCATTGAAAGGTTTGCAACTAAATGTTCACAACTTACATTAAACTTTCAAGGATTAATAGATAAACACCAAAGTCCTAGTTTTAGATTTTTGATGACATTTGGCTCAGACTCAAAACATCAAATGAGATAAGATATTTAGATACTTCTCAATCTTTCAATATACACTGTTATCCGGAAACATTAATAATTTATTTATTTAAACTCCTTAACAAAAACTAATTTATTTTAATTCTGTATTATCGGGCGTATATTATTGTATATTTTATGTTAGTGTGTGCAAATCCAATAATCATCGGTTTGTTAATATTATTTTCTTTTTGAAGAAAAACATCAATTTGTTAGTCCTAAAATAAACGTTTTCATTGCTTATGACAGAAAAAGTTGTCAAAAATAATTGTTCAAATATCATTTCTTTAAAATAATTGTGCTTCTCTTTCTCACTTTTTATCCAAACAAACATAATTCTTTTGTCAAAACAAACAGCACAACATATTTAATTGATACATTTCTCAGCTCTTTCTCTCTTCTACTTTCTTCTCACAACAAGACATCAATGTTCCTAACCATAGGTTGACACTAAAATCCATTTTGCCTAACATGGTCATTAACCATGCCCATATGTACATTAACACATACACACATACAACTATTGGTTAAAATGTCGGTAAGACGAACAATAGAAAAAGGATCTGATCTTCGAAAATATAATTCCAAAGAAAATGAATAAATATACGATCCTTATATACATGTCATGCAAGAAAAAGAAGACATGCAAAGTACCAATCTGATTTCCACATGTGACCAAAATATACGAAGCTTTTGAAGCAACGTAAATGAAAATCAAACTCTCTCCGAAATGAATGTGCATACACCATCAACCAATAGAAAACCATGAACCGATGATGAACTAAATTTCCATCATATCCCTATACTGTATTATGTGCAAGATAAAACGGACACATTACATCCCACACATTAAGCTAGGTGAGGATCTTCTTGCATGTGATTTTGAAACGGTGAAATCCTTTCTGGAGAGAAGACTTGAGCTTACCATGAGCTGCATACAGCTTGTATGTGGCCACTCTTCGTTTTCTCTTCACATCCTTATCATTCCACCACGACAATTGGGGAGACAGCTTGCTCACGATCCCTACACGATTACGCGGAGGAGGTTCGCAATTAGAATAACAAGTAGAGGTATTGTCCCTGCTCCTTGCTACACGTATTTCCTTCTCGTGTAAGTTTCGCACACGCCCTTTAGGATTATACAAACCTGCAGCTCCATATGATGATCGAGGTTGCTGGTGTCTAATGACTTCCATCTATTCGATTTGATCTAATACCCAGTTTCTCAAATCTTAAATCTTTGATATTTGATTATATATGCCTCTCTTTTCTCTCCCTTTATCTTCCTTTCAATGTTATTTCAGTTAGATAGAGAGAAAGTAAGAGAGGGCATTGAAAGATGAAACTAAAGGATTATGTAACGCTTGCAACTGTATTTTATATGCATTTTTACTTATTATTTTTGGTAAAGATGGAAGGAAAGGTTAGAGGTGATTGTTGGAAATTGCCATCCGTTGTTGCAATAAGAGTAAGAGAATGTCTGAATTTAGCAAAGCTAATCATTCTCATTTACGTTTTAAAGTAATGTTTATTTTAGGATTCAATCTAACCGTAATAGCAACTATAAATATAGCATGTCCAAATTACCATATTTTTAAATAGTAGACATTTTGTCATAAAAAACAGGCATTATGAGAAATAGAAAATCAAAGATAGTATTCAATGAAATCTGATGGACAGAAAATATTTACATTTCATCAATAAATTATTGTTTTTCTATTTGAAAGCTTCCATCATACACGTAAATCAATTCAAATAATTACATGTCAGTTGAGGATCAATTCTTCTTGGTCTCAATCACGGCCTTGAATTTGGGACCTTCGTCTCCCACCCCTCAAAATCAGTTTTGAAGTAAACTCTCAGTTTTATGCCATCCAATACTTTCGAACACATGAGTGGTTCTTAGGAACGTAGGGTGGAAAAAGAAGTTGTCCTTCAATTTTCGGTACGTTTCTTGTACTTCTTGGTGGTTTCCGTGTGGGACTCCTGGATGGCAGTTTAAATAGTAAAAATAATTGAGTAATTAAGCATACAAAATGAGGATATTCTAATGCATGGTAAGAGTAAATGTTTACAGAGGATTTAATGTTAATCCCAGAAAAAATGATGAAACTATTAAAAACATAAACGGAAGCAACAGAATTTAGTGAAATAGAATTTGCAATAATGAAAAAGTGGTGGCTGGCTGATTATTTGACTAGGAGTGTAAGAGTATCGTTACTCACAATGCAAGACTTCCACTCATCTCCTTGATCAGGAAGTTGGCAGAATATGTGAACAAGTACTACAGCATCCAGGGCAGCATATTCAAGCTGTACATATAGAAATGTGTTGTATGACATGGTTCAAATGGATTGTATTATACATATACTGAAAAGCTCTTTTACAATATAAGGAAGTTAAATGAACTTACACTGTAAACCTTTTACACTTCACATTAGTATTCAATCATCTTTTATCATGTAGATATTTGTACAAGTATTTTAGAAAATAATACTAAAACGTAGTATTGAAGTGAAACATAATAAGATGTCGATGTAAAATTTTGTGGTTGTGCATAGTTATTAAACTAAAAAAAACTCTGCTTAGTATCACACTTGGAATTTCAGGTGACTTGTTATGTGAAACTTGTATATATTTATCACTCACTTCATGATTCATGAATATCAATGAATGTAATACAACCTCAAATATTTAATGCTTCAGAATGGCAGAATAAACTCCAAAAACTTACAATAAAGATCTATTCCCACCCCCACCCCCACCCCAACATAAATATATCAATGAAACAGTGAGTATGAATAGAAAGATGCAGAAACTAGGATTTTTACAGACAGAAACCTAAAGGGCCCCAAAGCAAATGTTGAAATAGTATTGTCAGAGAAGTTTTATGAAGACAGTATTTTTAATAGCCGAAAAAAAAGAGAGGATAAATTACTTGATTTGGAGTTAAAGGCCGTTGCTCCCAATCGCTGTTTCGTCTTGTTTTGTTTAAACCAGCACCCAGTACTTTCTGATTTATCAATAAACACACGAAATTTTGTCAAAATATGATATCACAGAAAAACGAGGGCTTTGATCATCAGTATCACCCATCCACAAATATCAGATCAACAGAAACTGAGATATGAAATATTAACTGTACATTCATAGATATAGTACCTCTGCAAGTTTAGCCAAACCACCCCGAGGATCTTTAAAAACTTTCTGGATGTCGAGCAACCTTTTATAGTTCTTGAAACATTTCAGCTCTTCATATGAATGAGCAAGTTGCTTTATATCACATTGGAAATTATACCCTGAAATACATGCCATAGAACAGCAATGGTTACTAATGTTTTTTGTGACCCAGAGTATACTTCCAATGTATATGTGAGAGACTACGTTCTCACGTCATGTCAAATGGTTGCCAATACCCTGAATATAAATCCAAGGATTAACTCAGGATTATATGTTTAAGGGGCTAAAATCTTGTCTGCTCGGACGAATACATACACTTAAGGGATACGGGTTTGATACTGTCTGATACATACCAAGCAGTTATTAATTCAGACTTACAAAGATACAAAACAATACCAAGTGCTTCATCTGTATTAGCAGGGTTGGTTATAATACAGGGTACTAGATACATGTTATCGAATCCCATCAAAAATAGCATTCTTATTCAGGTAAATATAGTCATCCCTCAAAAGTTAGGTTGATGAATTGTTCACCAAAAGTATTTTTCTGGTATATCCATGAGACTAATGAATTTAAAATTTTCATACCAAGTTTTAAAATTCCAGGTGACAGCAAAATGTGGGTCAGACAGCTGTCCAATCTTTCAGGCACCTCTCTGTGTAACTTTATCAGATCAAATATGAAGACCTTCTTTTCAGAAGCAATTTGCATGATAGAAACCTGAAACATGTAAATTTGAGGATAAAAGGAATAACAGGAGAATCAAGAGTTCAGTTTTACATTAGAAACATGTCATAGCTCAAAAAGCTAAAACCCAGACATAAATTCATACAGTTTAATTAAGCAGAGAAAAAATCCAAAGCCGATATACTACAAAAATGAAAAATATCGGTGTCCGAGACGTAGACCAGTATGTTTTTGATACTGTCTGATACGTACCCAGGAATTATTTTATTATTCTTTTTATTTTGAAAGTTTGTTCAATCCAATACTTCTTAGATCCTCTCTTAGATATGGATTAAGGATAGGACTACCACCTCTCTCCGCCGTTGTCACAACTTTGTTGGTTCTCCTTGGCGGGGAGGAAGAAAAAAGGATCAAGAACAAAGCTCTCGTTAACATTGTTACGTTGTGCGGAATTTTAATAAGTTTTTGTTATCAAGATAATTGTGCATTTCAGTTTATACATGGATACATGTGTGCACACACGTGAGTATGAATGTGTTATGCATGTGTACATGAAAGATTGTGTGTGTGTGGTGCTGCACAGCGCGCGCACACGTGTCCAGTGTGTCTTTGTGTGTGAGTATTTATGTGTGATAACATATCTAGACTGTTTCCCATCTTTGTTTCTTTTAAAAATTGGTATCCCCATCGTACTCATATTGAATTACGTATCAGGGCTTCTTAGATGATGAAGCATTAATCTATTCCAAAGATCGATTTAATTTACCTTGTTTGGCTTGCTCCCTTTCACATAATTAGGCTTCCACTCACAATCAAGACCTATGACTTTAGCATCCTCAATCTGACATGTTGCATCAAGCAAACCATCAACTTCATCAACCCAAATAATGTCTTCAACCATAAGTTCCTCAAGATGTAAATAATTTCCTTGCGGGATACTTGTTTCAAGCACTACATGACAAAAGCAGTAGTGTGATCATCATTATCTGAGAATGAAGTTACAGAGAACAGACACACTACATAACAATTAAGTAGACAACCCAAATGGTAACAACATCAATGCATGCAAGCTGCTAAAAGTGCACTAATAAACAGGAGTAAATCCTTCAAGATACAGGAACAAAAAAGGAAAATGACCGAAAAGAAACATAACTTTTGAGGCAAAAAACAAATAAGCAACCAACAACCTTAATGAAGCAAAATACGTGTTCATTAGACTATAATCTTTTCTTTATGAATTTTTGTTGATCAATAGAAACTGTCTTACCTTTAATGTCCAAAAATCTGTCTAGGGAGTACCGTTCACACAGTTCATCGACTTTTTCCATGTAACCAGCTTCCATTGCCAAATAAACCTTGAACATATAAAATTATTAGATTGTAGCATACATATTTTAAAATTTTACCCTGGCTATCAGGAATAAGAATCTGACAAGAAAAATTAATAATTACTACTCCGGAAAATCAACAAAAAAATAGTATTAACTTAATTGTATGTTCTACTATGGCCAATGCACAAGTTTTTACTCAAATGTAATCTCCTGATTTTTTATTGTTATTGTTAGAATATATAAGGTATATTATAATGATTTAGAATTATCTCATAAGATTAGTTTCTTAACTAAGAGTGTCTCAACTTTAGTTTTCATATTACTTAGTTATGAGTTGTTATTATGATTTGTTTCACTATTCAATTAGAATTAGGAGCCTTCTATCCCAATAAATAGGGGAGGTTAGTGCTTAATCTTTTTGTATTATCAAATCACCAATCATAATAATGTTTTACTTGTATTCTTTCTCTTCACTCTTTATCAAAAACCCATAACTTGCACAATTTCAAAGTAGTATCATCTTCCATGACAGTCTAACACTATTTTGTCGCCCTGTTACCGATTGTTTGGGACTGTACAACCTAATATTTGCATTCATATTTTGTTGTATATCCCCTAAGCAATTCAAATTGTACCAAGTGCATAAGTGTTAAGTTAGAGGTTGGTAAGAAACAACCCCACGTCCTATGATGCACTGAAACTGACACAGCCCATATTACCCACTGAATATGAAGAAAATAGTAAAACGTGAGAAAGAAACGTTTGTTCTGGTTTTGATATAGAATAAATACACAGATAAAAAACTAAAAATTTAACGAGGATTAAATTTTGGCTAAACTAGAGGGGAAGAAGAAACAAGTTGTCAAGTGTCATTTATAAACAACAAAATAAAGAAATCAGCATGCCAGATCATGTGAGCATTAATAAAATGGTAGTACTATTCAGTACAAACTGTAAAGGACATAGTTTCAAAAAATAAAGCTTTTCTATTTCATACAGTCTCCAAGGGATAGACCTATGCAACACAGGATGCACATTACGACATTATAATTATAATGCAGTCACTACACAAAAAAAATTAAAAAAAAAATACCAACCAAATATTCCATAAGCTGTCTATCATTGTTTATTCTAGCCTCAGCAACATCCCAACATCCCTTTTCTGCTAAGCTCTTTAGTGAGCTGCGAAATCAATCGGGTAATCTTATAAATAGGAATTAAAAAATGAAATGACGAGGTGGGGTCAGATTTAAGATGCTATCAACAAAACCAAACAGCACTGGGAAAAATGAGAGAGAATGTATTCCCCGTGTTAAAAGTATGAGTCAATCACCTTTCTTTACACCTCTTGTACACATCTGGAAAATCCTGCTTTAGATTATTTTTCTTTATAATCTGGTAGACATCCTTTAGCATGTTTCTCTTAATGAACTCCTCAATAAGTATGGACAACATAGGCTTGCCCATAAATGTTGCCCATTTCTCTGCAGCTTTAAATTGATTACTCTCTATCATATCAAGTAGAAAGGATTGGCCATAGTGGGAAATTGAGAAATGTTCGATTAAAGTGACAGCTATCGTGTACAACTGGGATTTCACCAATTCAAAAGTATACTGCTCAATTAATTCTTGTGCTTTGCCACAACTTAAATAATCTTTTTCTTTATTTTGGCACAGGGCTTTCTCAACATTTGGTAGTTTTACATCAAAAGTCTCCAGTATTTTCATGACTATCATTTCATCATGCTTGATCTGGCCCCTAATAATATTAACGAGTAGATAGGCAGCCGAGTTTTTTACATCCAAGGAGTCTTCTGTAATGGCTGGTTTTGACTTTTTCAGGAAGCGACGGAAAGAAGATATAACCAAATGAGTAAATCCTTGACTTTGATTGTCAAACACAGGAGACACATACAGGCACTGAACAATAAAAGTTGCTGGTCCAGGTTTTGGATCGTTATGGAGCACAAGACAGAGTTGTTCCTGAAGTGCTCGGAATTTCACCGTCGCCTTACAATTGCCTATGCAATGGAAAAAAGAGTAAGAAACAGGATGTATGTTGGTGACACAGAAGTGCCACATGAAATCTGACGAACAACCTTCTCAATTTCAATCACAATAAAGGATTTTGCTAAATGTCTTTATCAAAAAAATAGCTTCCTAACTTTATCAAAAACTCCTTCATTAGAGCAGGAAATAAATTAAATCATAAAGAAATTACAATTTCAAGCTTCTCAAACAATCACTTTCCTGCTATTTTGCCGATCAATATCACTTTCGGCAAGTTTTTGGACCCTAAGAAGTGACTATTGATTTTAGAATCACTACTCTAACCTAAAGAAAACAGCGAAAAAGTGCATAACGGCAAATTAAAGAGGATATAGCACATGTAACATCCCGTATTTTGATCTAAGATATTACTTAGACTATTTACTTCTTTACGAAAATTCGACTATATTTTTTGTAATCGCATTTTTTCTGAAGAAGTTAATATCTTTAAGTAATATCTTGGATCAAAATTCGAGATGTTACAACACACATGTAACAAACAGCAATAAGATAATGTATTTCTAAACAATGAAATGTTCACCCAAGAAAATCTAGCTTTATGACAATA
>Ga0209282_1000816_pt1 | contig 15943 bp, 5 predicted proteins | sample Mtrugardesep15_FD_187529 | JGI IMG/M metagenome (GOLD analysis project Ga0209282, IMG submission 187529) | Root nodule microbial communities of legume samples collected from California, USA - M. trunc garden sep15 (SPAdes) (version 2) | ecosystem: Host-associated > Plants > Roots > Nodule...
CCCCCCCCCCCCGCCGCAGTGCTGCATGTATGTATTATTATAAGAATTGAAATCATTTCATCCAATGTTTACTCATACTTATGGGTGTTATAAGATTGCCATAACATCACCAAACTATAGAGGAAGAGACTCGAGAACCTGGTAGATCAAAGTTTTTGATGAATTTCAACATTAAGAGACTTCAATTTATTATTATATTAGGATTAAGACAATAACTTTCATAATTTTTTCACATACACCAACGACACCATGTTTTGTCTCATGAAACAAGGAGAGATATGTGTTGTTCTTCGCTTTCACGGAGATCTTAAATTACAAGCTAACTAATTTGATACATTCCTTGACATTATTGCTTTATGGGATGCTTTGCTTAATAGACTTCTCCATAGTATAATTTAGTAGACAGAATAGCTCAAACTCAATGAGTAACAATAAAATGAATATTGCAAATCTGTTTGTGAGACATCTATGGCACCTTAGAAAGCGTAAAGAAGACAATGTTTCTCATTGTCTACAAGACGAAGTATGATGATATCGTCGGTGTGTACATGAGCATATTATGAAGCAAGTGCATTACCATAACAAAATGAAGTTTTCCAGGGCTGACATTGGTTAAAACTCTATCATTTGGTGAGTTCTCAATTCCGTCCATCCACATTTTGATGTTATGAAGACCTCTTATGACACTTAGAAATATGACTGGACAATGGATCCGTCGATCATTAACCTAAATGATCGTTAACATGAATATTAACTTTCGAACATAAACCAAAAACCTCTATATCAAAATTCAAAATGCAATAGAGTACAGGAAAACTAAGACAAACACTTGGGGATTGACGAGAGCTCGAAATACCACTATCTAATATTGCGACTTTTCTGATTCATCAATATCCAAGTAAAAGAAGGTCTTGACCAGTGAATAATCTATCCTCGGGCTTGCCTATTTAGAGTTGATTATAATAAAATACGATGCTCAGGGCTCACCGGTATGTGACAGCATGCACCATCCCTCCATGAAGGTCCTCCTCCTTTTTCCCTTTTTGTTCGGGTCTCTCCTTTCAAATTAGCACAGCCTCACTGCACTCCTCTCCCATCTTAGAAAAAATTTGCACTCTTGCTGCAAAAGGAGAAACCAACAATGATACATGACAAATCTTCTTTCAATTGAATGAATATCTGCATCTGCATGCAAAAACATCTCTTTACTTTTTCAGGCATACAAAATATACAGATTAGTTGTAACACTGAAACATGATGAATTCAACTGGAATGACAGTGATACTCACTCAAAACTGAGACAAAATTCAAATATAACTTCAGACTTGAGCCATATCCTCAACCCATTCATATTTCCAGCATTTTAACACCTCCACCAAGGTGAACCAGCTCTGTAAAAGTGTTCATCATTGTCCCATGAAATTTGGCAAGCTTGTAGTCCAATTGCAACACTAGGCTCTTTTCCATGTTGTGCAACCCAGTTTATAACAGCCGCTTCTTTTTCACTCTCACTAGGAAAATCTTTCTTGTATTTTCCAAATGGATTAAGTCCAGGATTTATCATCTCTGCAATTGCAGCTGGCATATACATAGAATCACCAATTAATGGTGCCTTACTAGCAGCAAATTGAGCTCGAATCTGCATTAAAATTGAAGTAATTATATCAGGATAATCAAATAAAAGATATATAAGGATATTTTATTTGTTCATTCATTATAAATTTTAACAGTGCTAAATGGCAACCAGCTGGTTCACCATTCATATAAAAGAATCTGTACATTGAATTGGTTGATACCATAGAAGATATAAACTTCCAGAAAACTGGTGGAGAGGAGCAATATTTTAAAATTGAAACGCTCCTTGACAATTAGCACAAATATAGCCTAATATTAGATCCAACAATTGCTAGAATAATAGATTTTGTCTTTTCAACAGTGATTTGTAGCAGCCATGAGATTGCTTCACTACAAACGGCAGCTGGTCAACAGGCTACAGCTCATGAAGGCATGTAACACGAAAACACAGAAAACAAAGCAGGTAATAAATCACTTTTCAGTTCACCAGAGGATAAGAATTTATCAATCAACTATGATTTCAATACTTTTTGAATTGATCATTCGTATTTATTGTATGTATTAAGAATCAACAAAAGAAAAATACAAACAATACATAAAAAGGAGTAAAGATCCTCTCCATTTATAAAAATAAATGGAGATTACCATTAAGAAAGAGATAGACACAAAAAATAGGTGGTGGGTCCTATCATTAAATGAGTCCCACTATCATTAATTTATTTTGAGATTTTATTGTCTATATCTCTCCAAATGGTAGAAATGGAGAAAATCCTAAATGGAGAGGATCTCAACTCCATAAAAAGACAGCTAACACACCTGATGAGTTCGACCAGTAAGAAGGTTGATTTTACACTCGTATGCGTAATCTTGAGATGGCCACCCACAGTCTTCAACACAATACTCATCTTGAACAACACTAGTTGGCCAGGGAATCTTTCTGCATTCTATGACCTCAAGTTGACAAAGAAGCCATCCCTTGATAAAGTCTGCACTCAATAAATATACGGGGTCCAATCACAATACAAAAACCCTTATCAGGAAAACTTTTACCAACTCCTCAGAGCAAACAAATGATTTAAAATTTAACTTTACACACGAAACTAGAAATGCCTTGGCCCATTGACACATCATTTTGTTGTTTGGAGTACACTGGGTTTGGTGAACACCTATTCAAATTCTACTCGATCAAAAATAAAAATTATATAAGTTGATTAGGTAGCTATCTTCTATCTTGGCTAATCCACCTAGCTGAATCGTATGGTTAAAACTTTTTGATATCACAATTCCTTAGTGCAGTATAAAGCTAATATATTATCCCCAAGCACATCACTATGTCTTCCATTGTCAACTCTTTGCTTAGTCTTTTCCGGGAGTGAAATATTGAATATCAAGCAAAGGCAAAGCTAATGCCACAAACAAGTCATGCTTCTGAGCCACTATTATCACGAATCATGCAGTTGGCTTCTCCCACTGAAGTTTCTCATAATACATAATCAATGAAAGTACACATATTTACTACTTAACTATTTCACTTCAAGGTTCTCAAACAATCTTTGCTAAGAACTACAATTTGTGTAGTTACCTTCAGAAATAAGTCGAGGAGCCATGTTAATAGGACGCATATAGTGGGTAATGATTCCAGCTGGTAAAGGAGAAGCTGCAAGAGCAAGATAGAGCTTCTTCACTTTTCTCTCCTGAAAAAATTAATTGACTGTTCAATCATTGCACATTCACTTGGAGTCAAAAAAACTCTTTCAAAGAATAGATCCCCATCTCATGATGAAAATCAAACAGCTCATGCCTTGTGAGAGTGTGGTTTTATAAGTAGAACTGTATAAGATTGTTATAGTATAAGCTGTGAAATGAGATCATGAGTTACCCGTATTTTGCCATGAAAGACAGAGCAATACTCTTTATTCCTAGCCAATACTACGCTGCACGTAAATAACAATATATTACATTGTCTATCAAATCCAGTACAAGCAACACTAATTTATTTAAACATAAAGGCATTACCAGCCTTCTGTGCAGTTATCAATCTGATGGGTAGTCATCAAAGGTGTTGTCAATCCCAAGGCACGAGTAGCAAAGGTTGCACAACTTTCTTCAATGTTGTCTGTAGTGCCACCTACCTAACAAAAATTAGAAAAGAATAAATTCAACAGAAACTTTAGGCAGTCAACTAATTAATAATGTAGACATATCAATAAATTTCAAGACAAATCATACAGAATATTAAATTATTGACAATCCGAATTAGGAATCGAACACCATATCTCATTCAAAACTAGTAAACATACTTCGTAGACAGTACTCAAAATTACTGTCCACGTACTGAGCATCAGACCCCAAAAGGATAATTCTTGAGATTGATATATCTTTACTTAACAATGTTTAGCAATACCATTATAGCTTGATAAGGACTTCAAGTTAATAAACCTCATAGTCTATAAAAAGATGGAGGAATCTGGTATTAGACTATTACGAATCAGAGTACACATTATAAACCTCATCTATTGCGTAAAGACAAACAAATGTTGGACACGGCCATAACCTTTCAAGACTTTGATAAAGACATCCAGGGGTCCTAATTAGGAACTATAAAGGGTGTTCTAATTTCAATTAGGAGTATTTTAGTAATTTCTGCAATATTTTACTCTCTTCACCCTTAACAATAGGACTCATTTGAAGCATTTGTTTGTCCCTAAATATAAGCCTCTTTACAAATTTCTAGATACATTTAATACTACTGATTGGTCTTGGAATATGAAAAGTCAACATTAAATGCATCTATACAAAGGGATAATTTAGTTATAGTCGTACGCAAAATATACATGTTAATTACACTACCAACTTTTCTTAATATATGTGAATAGTGTCGGAGTCTTATGGATAGGAAAGGACGGAGTATATACTTTTTGGAAGACTAGACATTAAGTCATATATGACCTTAGAGTTAGGCTGTTTAAGCGTAGACCTTAGGTCATATATGACCTTAGAGTTAGGTTGTTTAAGCGTTTTAGAATTTCATTTTAAAGCTCAGGTGTTCCTTACAAGTTAGATAGCTAATATCCTAATCAAACTTAATTCCTTATTCTTTTTATAAAATTATAGGGAATTTATTTAAAATAATGGCAGTGCTTCATTCAGTTTAGAGAGTTTTTCAATGAATTCCTCTTCTTGGTTAGGTGAAAAAGAACGAAACCTGGGTATACAACTTTGGTTTATTTCCTACTCATGTTTCATGGGCAAAGGGAAACCCGGTGCACTAAAGCTCCCGCATACACAGGGTCCGGGAAGGGGTCCCACCATTTGGTGTATTGTACGCAGCCTTACCCTGTTTCATGCTTCATGCTACTTCCTAAAATATTATTCTGCAATACACAAACCTAATCTGATTTGACAGGAAGCAGTGAACATCATTTCCTTCAAAAATGCCATTCCTACTTGCTTGAATTTCTGCAAGCATCCACCAAACTTGGATATTGTCATAGGTACTACTCTTCCCTCAGCAGTTATCAAAGATAAAGAGAACTAACTTACTACATTTCCACCCTTGTACTTTGCTACTTACTAACCACCTCCTAAACATTAACTCACCATATGAAAACTAATTTTCAGTTTTTTAAATCCAATTTTCTCCATGTCATACAGTCAACTCGCTGAACTGATCTACCTAATCTTAACTTTAGACACCAACAAATCAGGATTATGCTGACGATACATTTGAAACCAAAAAGCATACAGTGGGAAGATGTTGAAAATTGAATAACATGGACGGTACTCACGAAATCTGTTTAACAGAGTGCATTATGATGACAAATTAGATGAATTCAGATAACAATTTTCACTCACTTGATGCAGAACATGACCGTTGGATATGATAATTACAAGACTAATCACTGTTGGTTACTTTCCAAAATTTAATAACAATTTTATGTGGGGTTTGATAACTTTTTCTGAGTTCATAATGTAGGATAGATTACATACTGAAGTGCCAGCAGGTTTATCCAAAACAACATATGATTCCTTCACAGCTATGATCCTTGATTTCCAGTCAATCTCATAGCACCTAAAAAGAGCATTAAAATGTCAAACATTATCATACCATGCCTTTGTAATAACAAATAAAAATGCAATTCCAACGTTTTAATTCACCTAGGAAAACGCTTAGGGTGTACGTGCACTCGCAAATAAGTTCCTGGTTCGACAAATTGATCCACATCAGTTACACGAAAAGTTTTTTGTGCTTCTCTTATAGTTTTTCCTTTGATAGAAGCTCTTTTTCGCACAACCAGTGGTTCAGTTACTTCTTTGAAAACCCTAATTTGCTCTTCAGTAGCATTAGGAGGAGGTTTCGGACAAACAAGAGCGAAATACACAGCTCCAAATTGAATCAAATCTGCAACAAACCTTCACAAAATAAAACTTAGGGTTTAATCCAATTTTCGTGAAGTTAACAAAAAAAACTTCACAGATGAACTTCATACTTACAAATGAGGAAGATTCAAAGTTTTGCAAATGTATTCTAATACAGGTCCTTCTTCTGTAACGACTAAGTGTTCGATTCTTGGTGGAGATTTGTGTGTTGGACATGGAAGCAATCGATCATACTTAGGGTAACTTAGAGAAAAAGCAAGCATCAGTATAAGGAAGAAAAAAATGTACGCAGTGGAAAAGTGCTGAAATGCAAACACCAAGTGCCTGTTTGGATTAGCTTATTTGAGCTTACCTATTGACATAAGTTGTGTGAGACTGTTAAATAGAACTTTTGAAAACAGCTTATGACATTGTTCATAAGTTGTTTTCAGCTTATTTTCATAAGTTCTCCAAGATAGCCTATAAAAATAACTTATACGACAACAATTTGTTTTAATTTTATCTTTAGCAATAGAAATAACTTACTCATAAGGCTTGTGCTAATAAGCTGTAAATAAGTTTCTTATCCAAACAAAGCCTAAGAAAGTGCTGAAAATAAAAACTGTGAATGTTCCAACAGAAAGAAAGTGATAGTGAACGTACCTAATGGAAGAAGAGGTAACTGTTAGGTTTCCGGCGTCGGTTGTTGAAGATTCATTTTCACCGGCGAATGCCGTGTAACTGTTGTGTGAACTCCGACAACGCAAACGAAACGGGTGGTTGGTGAGGTGTTTGGTGAGTGATATGGGAATTGCACGCGCCGCCGCTGGAACGGCGAGGGTACGGCAGCTTCCGGCGAATAACATTGACGCCACCGCAACGGAACACATTTTTCTGTTTTTGTTTTCGAAGTACTTCTTCAGTTATCGAGGTGGGTTTTGAATTTTTGAAAATTGCTTTTCTTGCCCCCTAATTGCACTCGGACCCCTAAATTTCTAGTTTCGAAAGAGGCACACTTACTTAGGCACAAACCCAAATAAAAATATTTGAGCAAACACACAAAATTAAGAAAAAATTATAATATATCAATTGATGTGATTAAATATTTTTTATTTAATTTTGTTAGTTTTATGTTAGTGTGCCCAAATAATATTTATTTAGAGTTCTATCCTTAAAAGACTTTCTCGTTCTGAAGTCATGTCATTCTTCACTCTTTTGTGATCAAATGCAAGATAAAGGTTTAAAGCGCCTTTTACATGTTTTTATGATTATTTTTTTTTGCAATGTATATGTTGAGGAAATAACTCTTAAACACAACTTTTTAGATACAACCTAAATAGGGTTTTAAGTCCTCCTCTTTTTCACTAATCTTCCTCAATGTTTGTCAATTATGTTTGTTTTATATGATATTGTTATCATGAAACTGTTTGATATGTGTTTTAATGTATTGTTTTTGCTTTTTTGTTTAGATGTAGAAGATATAGTTTAAAATTTTGTTATTCTAAAATCGAATAATGTTGAACCAGAGGTCTATGCTATTGATAGTGCATAATATTTTGTCAATTAAAGAAATTTCAAGATCTAGATGAGTTGATTAATTGAGATCGTCGAAAGCAATTTTTGGTATTGGGTTGTGAAAGTGATTGTGAGTACAAAGAAACAAAGAAGAATTTGAAACGAGAAGATACAAGTTCTAGGAAATGTGGATGTCCGTTTAGATTGCATGGTTGTTTTAAGGCATCCAAAATATGAAGATTGAGTCAAAGTTAGAAGATTGTGTTTTGGCCACTCGTTTAAATATTCAACCTCTTGTGTTCTTGGTTAATGATTTACATTTTAGAAGTCTACCACTAATTAATGGGTAAATGTAGCAAGCATGATACATTGTGAAGAATGATGGTCATTCCACCAATAAGAAGATATAAATTGCTCGTCTCCATGTGTCACCTCTATGAAAATGCAGTGCAAAGGTTGTCGTCTACCTTACCATAATTTGTCTTTTAAATGTAGTAAAGACCAGAAACCCTTCTACATTCTAAAACCAATTAAGATTTTATTTTGGTTTTTTAAGGTTGTTTATTCATTTACCGTTGTTGATGCACCTAAGGACTTTGCTACGTTTCTGAAAAATTTATGATAAACTAAATAAGAAAGTCAAATAATTATTCATATGAACTAATTAGCAATATAATTGAATTAGATACTATCGGTAAATTTAAACTCTCATCTCCAACCATATGGCTGGTGCATTTAGCAAGCAAGGACATATGCGGCTTCTTAAAAAAAAAAAAAAAAAAAAGGAATATTAGATGCTCCTTCATCAAGAGAATTGCTCATCTCCCATTACGTTTTGCTCGCTTCCAATTAAATTTTCGAAAATACCTCTATGCGAGTTAGCTCACGCAGGTGTTAAACGTTATGCGACTTAACTTATGTTGCGTGAGTTAAGTCACGCTGAATACTCACTGAACCCCAACATACATAAGTTAACTCACGCCGGTTTTCTTTCATCTAAATTCCAAATGTTCAAGTATAAAGGCATTGATTAGTGACATTAATGGATAAAGCATGTTTTTCTTTTAGGTGTAAGTGACATTAATGGATAAGTGAGTGGTTGGCAGACCAATTTAATGCAACTGATATCATCTCAATACAAAACTTATGGTCTTTGGATGAAAGAAAACTAGCATGAGTTAACTTATGTTGAAGTTCAGTGTAAATTTTTAGCGTGAGTTAAGTTACATAGCGTTTATCACCTATATGAATTAACTCACGCAGAGATATTTTCGAAAATTTAGTTAGGAACAAGCAAAACATGATGGGAGAACAACAATTTTCCTCCACCAAATCCCACTCTAGGTACTCCCATCTCACGTTGAGCCTTGTGAGTATCATGGCCCTCACTTCCTTTTAAACAAAAAATAGTTGAATACTTATATACTAAGAGATCAAATTTTGATATTAGCAAACAAAAAAATATATCAAATTATAAGAATAATTTTTTACTATGACACACACACTATAAAAACAAATATATTAATATTTAATACACTAAAAGTTTATCTCTCTCCCTGTGTATTTATGTTTTATGAATATTAGTCACTCCGTACTTGTTTATCTATTTTTTATTGCATTAACGCGTGTAAATTATAAGTGATGTTTTTTTTTTATGAAATTTTGATTAAAATGATATATATATATATATATATATATATATATATATATATATATATATATATATATTTCACATTCAACATTAAAGTTTTAACATGTATAGAGAAAAATGATCCCAAAAAAAAACTACAAGACTAAAATATGGAATAATTATTTCATATTTTAGTTCGAAATAATATGGTTTTTAGATTGCATCAATAAATTAATGTTCAAGTGATTGATTGTGTCAATCTATTATTTTGGTGGTGATTAAAAAATAGAATAAATTGTACCCAAAAAATAAGAATAAATAATTTCATTATGGTTGGTCTCACCCACTTGCATGTTAAGAATTTAGAGTGTGATGTTTGTTTTTTGGTTTGTGTTGGTGGGGGCATTTTCATTTTGAACCCTTGTATTGTTTGGGGTTCTTTGCCATTGAGTACTTTTTGAGCATTTGTGTGTATGTTGATTGAGACGTTTATTATATTTGGCTTATTGAAAAAAGCCAAATAAAAAGACATAAAAACTCGAATATTTTAAAATTAAAATTAGTATATAGAATGCAGTTATGGAAGCAAACCAACATTTATATTTGATATGGTATATTGATATTGATTGAATTGAATAATCACTTACATTACATGGCCACCCAAAGATTTAGTCCAAGATTTACAGCTATTTCTAACGTAGAAGGCACCATGCACCATCAAAATTCTAGCTGTTACGCATTGTACGTGAGAAATGGTCCCAACTTGTACTCTTGTTTCTTATTTATAGGGTAAGCTAAATTACCATTAGGTAACTCAAGTGGTAAAAGAAGTGTGTGATTAAAATAGAAAATTAAATTTAGCTATGGTTTTCTCTTCTGCATTGTAATGAAAAAATTAAAAAATATTGTAACTATCTACGCCCATGACATCACATGCAGTGTCTCTACTCTCAAATTTCGTCTAGGCAATTTTGTGATCAATTTGTGAGATCATCTTTTGTCTCAATTCCACACCAAATCCAAGACAAAAACAAAATAAATCTTCAGCAATCTGTGTCTCTAGAGCACAAAATTCGACAGCACATTAAGATATTGTGACACATACCAATGAAACAACTCATTCATGTTGTAACTTTTCGATGGTACCACCCTCGTGTGTTTCAAAAGTTGATTGAGGTTTTCTCGTGTATATGTTCTGGATTCCAATGAAGATTGCACCCCCTGCATATTGATATCTAATGGTTGATTTGGTCTAGATAAAACGACAAGATTGAAAATGGCTGTAAAACATAAGAGAAATTTGGATAACTTTGTGAATTATTTGGATGCAGAGAAGAAAAAAAAACAAAGAAATGTTCTTAATTTTTTTGGTTGAACAATGTTATACACTATTTTGTTCAACTAATTCAAAGAAAGTTTCCAAACAATAGATCATAACATGTTTGTATCATGAAGTTTGGTTGGTGTACATCATCTTTGAATGTCAATATGTCATATTTTAATATTAGTTTATTTTAAAATAAATATGAACCCAAGCCCAAGCTATAGGCAAATTAAGCCTTTGTTAATACTATGATGGTATATATCCACAAATAAAAAGTTTGGGCATATTATTGAAATTTTATTACTTAGTCGTGATAAACATATTGAAGTTATTATACGACAGTGTGTCGATAATAATTTACGTAAACACTGAAGTAATTAAGCACTAGTGGGAAAGGAAGAAAACGAAATAAAACCTACTAAATTGAAAAATTGAATGGTGAGAAGATGTTACGTGGAATAATCTCGTATAAATGTAGGGGGGGGCACAATTCTAGAGTCAAATCCTTACGTCTTTCCTTATATAAAAAAAATCATTTTGTCTTTTGAATACTGGACAAACCCACATGCATGATTTGCACCCATAGGAAAAAATCCAATGCATACTAGATTATGGTTTGTAGTGTCACTATAGTGCAGCTGAGCCAGTAAATTGTAGTATTGGCAATATCTTGGTATATTCTTTGTCGAAAAAGAAAAATGGGTCACATTCGACAAGTCATTCCTCGAAAGTTTGAGGAAAATGGTAGTTCGTTTCTGACTCAGACTAATGTCTCATTGGACCTCATTCTCTGTTCTTTTTTTTTTAGGTTTTTCTTATGTATTTTTTATAAGAAAAAGTTTAGGCAAGTTGAAAGGTAGAAATTACTTACAAAGATACTTTTTTTTGGGATAAGATACTTAAAGTTAACACTAACAAAATATTTATAAATTACTTACGATGTCTCATAGAGGACGTTCATATGGAATGTAAGTTAGGGATAAATATGTTTTTGGTCCTTATAAAATTGCGACCTTTTAAGTTCAGTCTTTACTTAATTTTAATAGCTTTTTTAATCCCTACAAAAAAAATCACTTATAATTTTAGTCTCTCCTAAAACAAATTTTGTTTAATTATCCTTAAACTCTTAAATTTTTTAACGATTCTTTTTATACAAGTTTAGAACACTATGAAAAATTCATTTACTAAAATCTAGAATTTTTTAACATGAAATAAATTAAATATGAATTTTTTAAAACGACAAAAGTTTAAGATATAAGTAACAAAAATATGGACGTAGAAATCAATTTTTTGCGATATTTTTTTTGGGGAACTTTTAATAACGTTCTTAACACGCTTGTAAAAAATTGTTGAAAAATTTAAGAGTTTAAGTATAAATTAAACAAATTTGGATTGAGTAAGGACCAATATTGAGTGTAGAAATTTTTTGTAGGGATTAAAAAACTATTAAAATTAAGTAAGGACTAAACTTAGAAAGTCGCAATTTTTTAGGGATCAAAAACATATTTAACCCTATAAGTTAACTCTTTAATATTCGAGTCATTTTTCATTGGCTCTTATATTGTTTTTATACATTTTATTTTTACATTTTCATTAATGTGGCTCTTGTTCAATAAAAAAAATATTGATCTTATTTTTAAATAATAAAAAAATGCACACCCATTAAAAATGGAGGAGATTGTCTCCGGTTTTTCCTTCTCATGTGTGATCTTAGTCATCCATTATAAATGTTGGAAAATGTGTTTTTAATGTAAAAAAAGAGTGTAATTAAAGTTTGAGATGCAAGAACTCCATAAAATTGTAGAGTTTTCCACCGAAGAGGATCCTCTACCCAAAAAAAAGTTGGTTGACCGTGTTTTACATGATGAAAATAGTAAAAGAAATGTTAACGAGTACTCAGGACACTCGTTAGAGACTTTAAATAATAAATGTATTATAAAAAGTTGTGTATTCAATACATTAAAAATTTTAATAGTTGATTTTTTGAAAGAATAATTGATATACTATATTTGCGATCCTTTAAAGATAAATTGGGAATAATTTCATTAACCGTAGTATCGGTATTTGAATTTTGTTTATTTTTTATCAACAATTTTGAAGTTTTTGTAGCTTATATATGAGATCATGGAAGGAGAAACTCATTAATTTTATCATTAAAATAAAGTTTTTGTTAATAAATGTTCTTGTAATACTTTTTAAAGACATTAAATTTAAAGTATATGTATTTAATAAAAAGACATTAAATCTAAAGAATATTTATTTAATAAAAATATGTTCATAGATACTTGTTAGCATATGTATTGACCAATGTTCATTGACACTAAAATTTAAAGTATAAGTATTTAATACATATAAAATTAAAATTTAAAGTACTTCACTTTTATAATAAACAATTTTCTTTAAAATAATAGAAATTGGATTTATTGACCAAAAACAGAAACTTGATTTGGGACCAATAAGTCATGTTGCAGCTGTAGTTTTGCGTGAAACTTTCTGACTCATATACACGAGCAAGCATAGCAAATAACACATCATCTTTCTTTCTTTCTTTCTTTTGAGTCTTTCTTTCTATATATTAGTGACGTTTCTCAACACAACAAAATAATAGTACCATACTCACAAAGAAACAAAGAAAAATGGAAGAGAATTGGTGTCTCTCAATGCCAAAGGTTGAACTGCATGCTCACCTCAATGGTTCCATCAGAGTCTCTACACTCTTGTACGTCACCCCTTCTTTTCTTTTTTTCATAATGAATGAATTTTATTACCAAATATTATCATTATCATTGTAACAAAATAAATTATTCACAGAGAACTTGCCAAGGCTTTGAATGAAACTCAAAAGGATGCTATAGATTTCTCTCAAGTGGAACATCTCATCATGAAATGTATGTATATGCCTTTCTTTTTCTATTCTCCTGTTTGATTGTCAATATAAAACTGCAAAACTAAAACATTGCTAACATGTCACTCTCCTTTGTGTTTGTTTTTTGTTGTTTAATTTCAAGTTTTCAATACATTTGGTTCATGTTGATTTTGAAATTTTATATGAAGTTTAATTATTACACATATGTGTTGGCCTAACCTTTGTCTTTGTGTCCTATGTTGTGTTGGCCTAACCTTTGTCTTTGTGTCCTATGTTGTGTTGGCCTAACCTTTGTCTTTGTGTCCTATGTTGTGTTGGCCTAACCTTTGTCTTTGTGTCCTGTGTTTTGAGTTTGATTTGGTTAACAAAAGGGTAACACAAAATTCATCATATTAGGATAAGTATAGTCACAAAAGTCCTATAAATTATTATAGTTTTATTTTAGGAACATCATAGGTTTGCTTTAGAAGAATAGTTATAGACAAAACATGACATGACTACTCGGTTGCATTCTCTTCTTTTTGTCTAATTGTTGTTAGAATTTGTTTTCTTTTTATCAGTACCTCCGTCCACTAAATATATGTTATGTCGACTTAATCATGAGAATTAAGAAAGTTGATAGCAGTATTAAAGAGAATTGATTTATGTTTTCATCGAAGTATTTACCACAGAGAGTAAAAAAATGTTACTGTATAGGGTTGTCTTGGTAAAAAAATTAATTAATGCAATTGAAAATTCGAATGAGATCTTATAAACAAGAACATGGGAAAATCTCAAGAGGGTCTTATATTTAAGGACGAATGTAATATTATTTTATGCTAAGCAGGTCCTAATCTTATATGTGGTTTTGTTATTACAGATGAGCTTACACTGATTGAAGTATTCCAATTGTTTGATCTAATTCACAATGTCATCACTGATCATAATACTGTTACAAGAATTGCAAAAGAGGTATGGCTTCATATTTACTATATGAATTTTGTTATTGCAAAAATTCATTGCAATTCCATTTGTACTAGTAATGATGATAATAGCTAAAAACAGGTCATTGAGGATTTTGCAAAAGATAATGTTGTCTATTTGGAGTTGAGGACTACTCCAAAGGTAACCAAACAAGATCATTTTGCAATTCTACGCGTTCTTATTAGTTGTTTCGGCTACATTGAAATAGAGTTTGATAATTGATCTGATGAAGAAAACGTTTGATTGCTTTCATTCAGAGAAATGATTCCATAGGAATGAGCAAACGTTCATATGTTGACGCTGTAATCGATGGTCTGAGATCAGTTAGCTCGGTTGCTGTGGATTTCATTCCAAAGACTGGAGATTCTAAAATTCTTACCAATGATAAGTGCAATGGAAATTCTAGAAAAAGAATAATTGTTAGGCTTATCTTGAGCATTGATCGTCGAGAAACAACAGAAGCAGCCATGGAAACTGTAAGCTAAAATTTGATAGTAATTTGACGAGTTTAAGTTTGTTTGGTGCTTCTTTTGAACATATGATGTATATTTGTTGCAGGTAAAGCTTGCACTAGAAATGAGGCATTTAGGTGTAGTTGGAATTGATCTCTCTGGAAATCCAAAAACTGGTGAATGGTATAAAAAACTTATCTAGTACTAAAGTGTATCGAATTGCATTTCAGATTTTAGAAATTCACGCTTACGCCTATTTTCATTTTTTATTTTGTAGGACTACGTATTTACCAGCACTGAAATTCGCGCGAGAACAAGGTCTTAATGTAACACTTCATTGTGGAGAGGTAAGTTATTCTTTAGATCTTAACTGTTACTTATGAGTTTCGCGACTGATTTATTTTTCTGACCGACCAAATGTTTTTAGATACGCAATTCAAAGGAGATAAAAAATATGCTTGAATTTCATCCCCAAAGGATTGGACATGCTTGTTACTTTGAAGATGAACACTGGAGAAAGTTGAAGTCTTCAAAAATTCCGGTTAGTCTTTCGCATACTCCTTCAATTAATTTAAGCAAGGTTTTTGAAGCAAATTCCGGTTAGACTTTCGCATACTTGATTATGTATTAATTATTTCATCTTCACTATTTTCAGGTTGAAATTTGTTTGACATCAAACATCAGGACATTCTCTGTAGCATCTATAGAAGTTCACCATTTTGGTATGTTCTTTTGCTTATGGTTGACATTGATGAACATGAATATAGAATCAATTAAAGAATTGTTTGTTAAACTTTAGAAAACATGTTGTAGGCTTTAAAGTGATTATAAGTTTTTTTAACAGTATTTATATTATGTTGCATGCTAGTTATACATTTTGAAGTCATTTCATATAGTTGTAAATAAACTTTTACTAAAGGATCAACTTCAACAAGTAGTTCATGTTTGGATAAACAACTTAATTAAGCGCTTTTAGCATAAGTGTTTATGTATAAACTATTTCTATAACAAAAGAAAATTGTTTTCATATAGATTATAAGCTGTTTTCATAAGCTATCACAAAGAGCATATAAATAAGCAGAAAACAGCTTATGTCAAGTAGTCTCTCTTAACACGTGTTCTTGGTCATGCAGCTTATTTGTATAAGGCAAAACATCCTGTAGTCCTATGTACCGATGACACATGTGTATTCAATACAAGTCTCTCTGAGGAATACAAATATGCTGCTGATTCATTTGGTAGGTTTTTTTTTTTTTTTT
>Ga0209282_1000817_pt1 | contig 15935 bp, 12 predicted proteins | sample Mtrugardesep15_FD_187529 | JGI IMG/M metagenome (GOLD analysis project Ga0209282, IMG submission 187529) | Root nodule microbial communities of legume samples collected from California, USA - M. trunc garden sep15 (SPAdes) (version 2) | ecosystem: Host-associated > Plants > Roots > Nodule...
AGTTGTATTGCAAATTAGGGGAATCAGTACCATGTCCACCAAACCATATGGCTTTTGGCTATGGTTGTATTGTATATATGGTACTGATTCCCCTAATTTGCATATGCGGCTTTTTGTGTATATTAATGTGATGATTTTGTAAATTTTAAAGTTCTTTTATAGCCTTCCAAACATGCTCGAATTCGCAACGTGCCCCCCCCAACAGGCAATTTCCTTTCCTTAGGTTGACATTATTTTTATATATATTCAGGCCAGATATGTGTGCGTTGATGGTGATGGAACAGTTCCAGTAGAGTCAGCTAAGGTTTGCCCACTCTCTTCATACCTTTATGCAATCGGTGGTTTATTAAATCTAAGTTTACCATGAAAGGCCTTCTTACTTATTCAATGTTGTACAATTTTTCTTGATATTCTACTGATTAAGTTATTTCGACAATTGAAGAAAGAATCAGGCCAAACTCTTCGTATAATAATCTCTGTATATGTTGTTTTACAAGCTATTTTGTGGAGCTTATGCTACCGAGTCTGATTATAGATGTTATAAGCTATTTTGGGGTCCATTTGTTTTAGATTTTTTATTTTTTTAATTCATTTTTGTCATTTATAAGATTTTGTTTAGGATTTTTGAAAAATCATTTTTCTGTCTTTCCTTTATCTCGGGCACATCTATCATTTTTCTGGCTATATATGCAGGCTGATGGGTTCAATGCGGAGGAGAGGGTTGGAATACCAGGTGAACATCGGGGTATACTTTGTGAGCCTCATCTATTCAGGATTCTCAAGCACTGGTTGAAGGCAGGAGACCCTGATCCCTTTTACAATCCTCTCAATGATTATGTGATTCTACCTACTGCTTTTGAAATGGAAAGACATAAAGAGAAGGGTCTAGAAGTAGCATCCCTGAAAGAGGAATGGGAAATCATTTCCAAAGACCAAGGTGGCCAAAGCAATACTGGTGATAATAAAATGACTTTGAGCTCAATATCAATTTCTCAGGAAGGAGCTGATAAATCCCATTCTGAGGCTCATGCGACTGTCTTTGTCCACACCGACAATGACGGTAAACAGCACATTGAACTGAATGCCTTAGCTGTTTCAGTTGATGCCTCGTGAATCATTCTGTTGGAGTGTGAGTGAGCATGGTGGGGATACTTGTTGTATATTTTATTGTGGGTGACATCTCTTTGTATATATATAAGGACATTCATATAATGCTGCGCCGCCATATTCCTCCATGTTCTATGTTGTATAATATGAAGTATGTGTCAGTTATGATAAAATAATACCATCTCTGGCATCCTTATTTATCCGACTTTGTAAAGAGTGGCGTATTGTTAATATTTGTACCAGCCTATGTACAAAGTTCATTTGAAAAATTACTATTTATTTGCCTCGTGATTTTTAATGTCAATACCTTTTATGTTTCTCTCTGGTATGTTTTTATTTGTCCCATGTTATATTGAAGAACAATCGGACCTGGGTGGAAAATGACGATCTGGAACTTGGACTTGATAAACATAATTCAGTCCCTCGATTAATGCGAGAGAGCTGAAAGTAATTTTAATGTTCTAAATAGGATTGAAGCAGTTTTAATGTAAGAATAACAGAAAATGGAACAATGATACGATATATAATGTGTTGGGATAACAAATATATTATGAACTACACAAACAGACTCCATGGTGATTTGTTTCTTTTATTTATTATAAATGGAAACAAGCATTTTCCACACATTACGTAAATATCTATCTATTTCTCATTCCTTTGGTTTGATAGCAATGCCTTTGATGACAAGCCCTTGTTTCCACATACCACCTTCATATTCAAACATTGATATCTCCATCTCACAACCATCTTTTTCAGATGCTACAAACTCACCAACTAAAACCTCTATCCACCGTGCCCTTAACTTTTCCATTAAATTTTCCTTGTGTTGTTGCTTCTTTCCTCCTGGAAGGACAAGTCTAACATTTACTGGAAGTTCCCAACCCTGAGCTGGATCTTTCAACATTATAATAAATGAAACTTGATATACAATTCCTGGTGAAAGCTTCCTTGTGTCGAATTTTCCATGAACTTCTAGCCAACAAACTCTCTTCAGTTCAGCCACCTCAGTCATCCCGTCACTTCAAAACATAGCTTGATCTAATTAGGACTAAAAATCATATGACATGAGTATGCTACAAAATTATTAGATTCAATTTAACCAGACAAAGTCCTAGATATTATTAGCTTGTAACTTAGATGTTTCTTGGTAAAATTAGCGACTACTTAAAATATTTATATAGTTCAGGGACTAAATTGATTGTTTATGTACAGAATTGATTGTTTATTCTAATTTTTCTAAGTTTTATGTAAAGGAAAAATTAAACAATAGATGCTGCTAATGACTTCAACATCAACAGAATAAAGAAAATGAAAATTAGAATTATTTGCAATCACTGGGATTAAATTGTTGATATAATAGGAAAACAAAATGATATAAGGATGTGTACCTAACATCTTTTTGCTGTATCCATTTCCAATAAGTTGGATCTTCTGCCCAGGTGATTGAGAGTGCTTTTGCATACAACATGAAACAGTTGGCTTTGGAGTTCTTCTCTACCCAATATTTCTACAAACAACGATAATCATTAAAATTTGTTCAATATATAAAAACAACTCTTCAATTAGAATTAGCTCAAACTTGTAAAAAAACTAAATTCAATTGCTCCCCTCTCCAAAAAAAGAAAAAACTAAATTCAATTGCTCCATAGCTTCCACATATTATTTATTTTTATATGTGACTACTAACATATACATATCACATATTCTTTCAAAGTACCATTTATTAACTTTAAAAAATGGTTAATGTTAGTATTTTAGTATTATGCTGGTGGTGAAGACCGAACTCTCAATCACCTTGTAATTTCAAGGACGAAATTTAAATCATCTTAGGACAATTGTAAAATGGTCATCATTGTCACACTTTAGAAGAAAAAAAATATTCAAAAGCTAGTTCATTAGAAACTAAATGATATTGAATTTGCCTTAGTCTTATGATGTAAGAACACTCCAGCATATAGTTGATCACACATCTTTTCCCTTGAAGATTTATCAACCGGTGAATCTGCATCCTTCAATATCTGCTCATAGTTGTGTGGCAAACTTTGTTCTTTGATCAAAGGTTTGGTTGCTGATTGAGTCTCATTGGATTTTACAACTGTGGAGTTTTGTACTACCTTTTTGCTGGGTAATTTTGTGTGATGTTGAGGAGACAACAAATTATTTTCCCTTCTCGAAGGTAATCGTAATTCTTCCTTATTGGTTGGTTCATTTGATTGGTGTTGGTGTTGATGTTGTTGTGGCTGTGACTGTGAATGTTGATGTGTTTGTTGTGGCTGTTGTTGTGGTGGTTGCTCTAGTTCTGATAGAGAAGCCCCCATTTCACTTCATATGCTATATGTGCTCATTCATGTATGCTTTTTTTTCTTTATATACAAAACAATAATATTACTTTATAAAGTAATATTAATATGTATATATTCTCTATAACTCGATTCAGACCGTAAGTTGATAGTGGAGAATATTGTCTGTTCAAAATAACTTTCATGTGCATTAGTTGAGCGGTTAACAAATGATAACGTTCATGTTTTAACAAAGATTCGTGTCTATCTCTTATGCTTCTTGCACTTTTTCTGCTTTCGAATCGAATTGTATTTGGAATAACATTTACAACGAAAGACTAAGGGAGAATAAAAAAAAATGGGGAATTAAATTTTATATGGTTGACATTTTTTGGAGTAAATTTGGAGTACTCGAAGTTGGACTCCTCGCCATCTAATGGAACATTAAAAATTTTGAAAATTATGGTGAGTGTATTTCATATGACACATTGAACTTTTTGTTAGAGCTTTCGACAAAAAGTTTTTTGAAAATTTTGTATGATCACAAAAGGGAGATTGAGCTTTTTTCTTTCATGAATAGGTGGTAAATAAGCAAAATATCATTGTTTTGGACATGGTGGAAACTTCCATTTCGAGGCAACTATTGACTCATGATATTTAGCATTTTTGGTGTTGGTAAAATCTTGGCAGAAATAAGATCTTTAGCTTATGGTAAAAGCAGCAATTGACGCACATTTTGGAATTCAACATCGAGTTCAGTGAACCCCAATCATCACCAAATACATAATGACCTTCGAGAAGGAGATCAAAGATTTCAGAGACCACCTTTGATGAAAATCTTACAAGCAATGGTTGAAGAAAATATTGTTTGGATGTATCATATCAATATCACTTTTCAAATGAATATAACTTAATGCTCATAAACCTTTTTGAATATGAAAATATAATCAAGGTTTCACAAAAACAGAAGTTCGAAAGTTTAAATGAGAAAGTAATATTTGATCTTAGAATATTTGAATATGAAAGTTGGTTAATGTTGTTTAGATGTCAAATTTATTTATAGAGGTTGTAGAAAACATCAATGAAGCACGACATCAGTTTAACGGGTTCTATGAACAATGACTAATAAAAAAAGTTGTGAAACAAAGGGGCCTAGGCACTAATCATTTAAATCACACTTGCTTATGAAAAATTATTTTTTGACATGTGGTAATCGATTGAACCAAAAAAGTAATCGATTACCACTTTCCTACATTTAAATCGCACTTGTTTATGAAAAATTGTTTTCTGACATGTGGTAATCGATTACACCAAAATAGTAATCGATTACCACTTTCCGACTTTCAAAATATTTGAAATTTAACAAGTGTAATCGATTACACAGAGTTGGTAATCGATTACACACTTCAAGCAATGGGTTACACAATGTTGGTAATGAGTTACAACCTTTAGGTAATGGATTACACGATTTCAAAAATTAACTTTCCAACATTTTTCAAAGCTTGCTTCATAGAGACTCTTATATTTAACTTAGCAAGTGGTTTGTGATTAAGTTTAAATGAATTTCTGAGCATTCTAAGTTATATAGATGTTGAAAGTAATAAATCAAAGATAAATATCATACTTACAAGGATTCACACTTTATAATCTACAAGTCTTTCATCTTCATCTTGTGTCTCCATAATTTTTATTCTTTTGTGATGTGAGTTTGTTATCATCAAAACTCAGTAAAGTCTAAGAAGAAAATCTTCTTCACAATCTCCCCCTTTTTTATGATAATAAACCATATCATTTTGACAATGTTTGATCATATGAAACTCCCCTTTTGTTTTTCAATTGGATAACCTAAAACTCTCCTTAGGCATAAATATAAGATAACAGTTCAATTTCATCATTTTTACTAATATATCATATGTTAATAACTTAAATTCACTCATTTTCATATAAAATATTTTTTTAATAAAAACAATGCATTAATGTTTATATTTTAAAACTAGTCACGAGTTTGCAAGTTTGCAAAGACCTCCTTGAAAGCGGTTTGAAGCATAGTAATTCTCATTTCATTAAACATCTGACCAGATACTATATCATAGAACCAGGAGCAAGTTTCAAGAACCACTACGGAAACATGTTTTCGCCGCGTTTTCACCACCCTTGCACTCGTCATGTTTTCTCACACTTGCACGTTTAATGCAATTCTTTGTTTTACGCAAAATAAAATGTATCTAAATATATTAAAATTTAGAATTATCGTGTTTTAAAAAACACAATTATTAAAGTAAAGATTTGTATTAAGATCAGACCCCATATTTAATGTTGCATGCATAAGTTACAACAATTCTAGATTTTCTTTAAAATTTCTTTTCTCCTTGCCTAAACATGCAAAAATAAAAATCGTTCTTAGATGCAGCAAAATTTCTCTTCACAAAACATTCAATCAAACTTTCAATCATCTCAATTATACAGATTTAATTTGGGGTCAATCAACATATAAACATGACCCACACACACAATTACAATCCTCCTTAACTATGTTACAAGTTCACCTTCTCGCCTTATATCTCTATCTTTAAGTTTTTCCTTTTTTCTGCCTTTTTAAGTCAAACTAAACACATTTCAAAAATTCATAAAAGTATAAAAAAAAAATTGGTACAATAAAGATATAAATATTTAACATATAAAAGATAAAAAGTGTGGGGCACCGTTAACTATTTGCACCGTGCACCGTTGCAGATTTTATATACTTATATCTACCGATGCAAACTCTTATGTACCAATATGAGAAAGTTGATATGGTAAAAATTTTAAAATTTGTAACTATTTTTAAAATATAAAATTTATGTAGTGTTTCTATTAAAAAAATATATATATGTTGAACTCAGTTAACAATTTGCATCGTGCTCGTTGCAGATTTTATGTGTGTATATACGCCGAAGAAAACTTTTATAACCAATACGAGATAGTCGATATGATAAAATTTTGAAATATATTGATTATTTTCAAAATATAAACATTAATGTAGTGTTTATATTAAATATGTTTTTACTTTATATGAGAAACTCTGTTAAATATATGCATCACGTTCGTTCGTTGCGAATTTTATGTGTTTATATATGTAGAAACAAATTTTTATATACCAATATTAGAATGTCGATATGGTAAAGTTTTGAAAATTCAAGATTATTTTCAAAATATCAACATTAATGTAGTGTTTTAATTAAATATTTTTTATTTCATATGCAAAATATAATTAAATATTTGCACCATACTCGTTGTGCTTTTTATGTGTTTATATATGTTGAAGTAAATTTTTATGTACTGATATGAGAAAGTTGATACGATAACATTTTAAAAACTATTGACTATTTTCAAAATATCAACATTAATGTAGTTTTTCTATTAAATTTTAAAAAAAAATATTTTATATGCAAATCAGTGAGATTATGTGATTAACAAATGACATACTAGAAAAAAAGCGGTGAGATTGAACTGTTATCTTATATGTATGCTAAAAGAGAATAATAAATTATTCTTCTGTATTTATGCCTTAATACATTGTTTTTTCTTATTAATTAACAACAAATTGGCATGAAGCTCGCTAAACTAGTTAGGTTAAGAGTCTAAACGAGGACATTTCAGAAAAAATGGTGAACATTAGTTTTATTATATTATTAGTAGTAGATTTTTTAAGACAAAATAGTGGACATTAATTTTATTATATTATTATTATTAGTAGTAGAATTGTTTATTTAATATATGAAGAAAAAAAGAGTCAAATATTTGAATCGTGCTAGTTGTGGATTTTAAGTAATTTTAAAAAAAATCATGTATATATCTATTTATGACAGATTTTTGTCTCATATTTATTAAAACATTTATCATGTACAATGATATAAGTTCAAATCACGTTCTCTGAGTTTACCTTAATCATGCACAATATCGATATATGTTATAGCAAACTATGATATAATGTTGAACATTATATGATGATAATGAAAATATGAAGAAAAAAATTAGGAATTAGATAATAAAATGAGAGATGAAAAACATATTAATTGATAAAGCGAAACTTAGATATTAGATTTAAATTAGAAGAGATATGATTTAAATTTAAACGTGAAATTAAATGAAGAGAAAGACGAAAAATTAAAATAGAAAAAAAAGCACTTCACTCGTCTCATTAAAATATAAGGTGTGTCATTTGCATTTATTTCTTTGTCTTAGAGTTTGTTTGGCCTAACTTTTTTTCAACTAGTAAATTACTTTTTGTTCCAATCTAAAAAATGCAGTTTTAAAAACAAAGTTAAAGTTTAATGGTATTATATATTTTTTAACATAGAAGCTACTTTATGTTTTGAGAGTTTACATAAACAAAGTTAAAGTTTAATGGAATTAATAAAGGAAATAAGACCATACATAATATAGTTCATTTGGTTAGAGCTAAAGACAATAAGTTTGAGTTGGATGGTGTTCTTAATGAAATATTTAAGGTTTTTCGTCAAAGTCATTTTTTGTAAAGTTCTATTTTTCTTTCAACTACTCCATTTTGTTGTGGAATTCTTGCACATGAAAAGTTGTGTGATATTCCATTTTTATAAAAAAAATGAACGATAAGTTTTTAAATTCTCCTCCATAATTACTCTCCTTACAAAGATGATTTTTCATTTTGGACAAGTTTGCAATTTTTTTGAAATGCTTCGTCTTTATATTTTAAAATTAGTACCCAAATATATCTAAAAAATCATCAACTATAACAAAACCATATTATTTTCCACCAAGAGTTGTGGTTCTAATAGTACCAAATAAGTCTCGAAGTGTAGAAAATATCAAAAGGTGTTATACTCTTAAGATAATTTTTCATTTCGAAGTGACATTATTCCACAAAAGAGATTATGATCTTAAAAATACTTTTTATTCTGAAGGAACATGAATTATCGAAGGAACTATATCATTCTTGATTATGGTCATAAGAACACTCTTAATTTCGAATAGACAAAAAGAAAGGGGAGAAGTGGCTCGGAAATGCATCGAGCAAAAAGAGGAAGAAGAGATAAAGAGTTCTCGATAACTCAATAGAACTCTTTGGTGTGTCTTTTAAATTAAATTAAGTAGAGTTTGTTATTTATATAGAGATTTCGTAACTAGATTTAGTAAAAATTATGTTAACAATTTGATCAGTTCAAGGACTCTTATCGATAAGATCAAAAAGAAACTAACCCAAAAAACCGGAGGAAACAACTACTTAGATATGAATGGAGAAAATATAGAAAACTTATGAATTTTCAATCTTATCACAACCAACATAAGTTATAACTATGGAAAATGATATGCACGAATAAAAAATAATAATAATAATTATTTTTATTACCTTCAAAAATTAAATACTATAATATAATATAAACAGTAATATGTGTGTTCACGATCTCCACACAATAATCAAAGTCTTGTAACTTGGTTTTTAATATTTCAACCTTCCAATTTATTCATAATTTCATGTCAATGTTCCAACAAAAACATATATCAAATAAAATAAAATAAAAAACGCAGTGTGGGCTTCAACTTCTGCTACACAAAAATGTGGCAGACATCGTAGCTGCACTCTTTTGCGGGCAATTTAGGATAAATTGGGAATATGCGGCAGCTATCATTACCAACCTTTGCAGATGACGTAGTACAGTAGCTATATAATACTATCATAATGTATCCCTCATCAAAAGAAAATACTATCATAATGTAATTTTTTTTTTAAAGAATCATAATGTAATATAACAAAAGAAAATACTATATATCATAATGTAATATAAAGGGTTTAAAATGTACAAGGAGAAGAAATTGATTCGCATCTTTAGTGGAATAACGCTTACACTCATAAGTTTGACTAGAACCCAATTGGTTCTCACCAAAATTATTACACAACAACATGACTAACAAATAATTGGATTCAAATTTAAATTTTGTACCAACCTTATAGCTAAGTCGCTTGTCACTAACAACAAAATTTTCCACCCCAATTCTCACGTTTCCTTCAATAAATACAATCCACAAGCACACAAATTTGAAACTTCCATGCTACAATGCAAATTAGCCTCTTGTACATATTCTACTCGTATATTTCACAATATATTCCTATTTCCTTCATTAGCAATTAGCCATAGCACAAATTATAAGCCAGTCCCATGGGCTACACATTTAGGGTATAAATAAAAAAATTATTTGCGACTGTGATCAAAGCTACCACTTGACATGTAACCATAATTGAAGTTGTATCAACCATATTTGACCGTGATTTTCTTTGGTACGAAGAACCATGACACGGAAACTATCATTACCACGACCACAATTTAGCTAACACGTAACTAATTGAAAGTGTGCAGCTAGCAATAGCAAGTTTCAAAATCAGAAAATGGCAAGAGGATTGAAGGTTCTATCAGCCCTTGACTCAGCAAAAACACAATACTACCATTTCAAGGCCATCATCATAGCAGGAATGGGACTTTTCACAGACTCTTACGACCTCTTCTCCATCACACTCATCACAAAGATGCTAGGAAGAATATACTACTCCGACCACCAAGAAATCCGTCAAGTCAACCCGGTCGTTGTCTCAGCCCTTGTCTCCGTCGCACTCCTAGGAACCGCCTTCGGTCAGCTCCTATTCGGACGCCTCGGAGACCTAAAAGGCCGACGCCACGTCTACGGTATCGCCTTATTATTGATGCTAACAAGCTCTCTAGCTTCTGGCTTCTCCATATGTACAACAAAGAGAGCTTGTGTTTTACTATCTCTTGGTTTCTTTAGATTCTTCTTAGGGCTTGGAATTGGTGGTGATTATCCTTTATCTTCTACCATTATGTCTGAGTTTGCTAATAAAAGGACAAGAGGTTCTTTTATAGCTGCGGTTTTTTCTATGCAAGGGTTTGGTATATTGGCTAGTGCAACTGTTACTATGGTGGTTTGCTTGGTATTTCGCAGCGGTTCGAAGCCGGCGACGGCTTTTGATGTGCCGCCGGAAGCTGACGTTGCATGGAGGTTGATATTGATGATAGGTTCAGTTCCAGCTGCATTGACTTATTATTGGCGTATGATGATGCCAGAAACTGCCAGGTAGTTTCTTGCCCCCGTCTACTTCACATATTTAACTCTCTATACTTAGTATATTTAATTCTTAAATATCTAAAGTTTGGTCGAGTTACTAATTATAAGTAAAATTCATTTAAAATTACATCTCCGATCAAACTTCATTGATAGTTTGATACCATTGTTGTTCATTTTTATTTTATTTTTGTGGAAATTATGTGAAATTTACATTTATTTTAAAATAATTAAATATAAAAAATGGCATGTATTAAATGATTGAATGATGTGTATGTATCCAAGAAAAAATTAGGATATATACAAGGGTTCACTTTTTTTTATTCAAACCCATCGTGTTTTGTTATCTACATTTGATTTTCACTGTCAAGCCCAAATATCTTGGTAATGGATATTCAATGGTCCACTTTAGGATGTTCTTTGTAATATTAAAAGAGAGAGAAAATTTTGCACTTTCTTAATTTAACAGCTTACTAGTTACAATTGTCTCAACGTTAAAGGTAGTTAGAATTCAAATTGTTATGTGATTCATTCGTCATTCTTTTAAGAGTTAAATATGTTTTTATCCTTATAAAATTTTAAAATTTTATTTTAGTTCTACAAAGAAATTCTTTAACCTTTAGTCTTCACAAATAAAGTGTATTTAAAATTTTTGGTAGCATTCCGATAAGACATCAATATATTTTGATTTTGATTTTTATAGAGAATTAAAATTGAACAATTTCTGTATAGAAACTAAAAACATTTTTTTTCATAAGAATTAAAATCATATTTACCCCTTCTTTTAAATAATGCATTTTGTGGAGATGAAATTTTGTTACCGTGCTGTGCAGTACTACCGTACCTATGACTTTCTTATTTGGGTCCATTTGAAATGGACATTTCTTGGATATTAAATTCAAAAGAAAATAATGGTATTAATTAAATGTATTGGCAAATGATGAGAAAACTGAATTACAGAGACACAAATTAATGTTTAGCCTAGTTGAATTTAAATTTTATAATATACTCATCGATCAGTCCTTCTCTTGGGCCTTCAAGTAAGTTTAACCATTTAATTAACAATGTTTTAGTCAAAGAAGGAATGGAATAGAAAGGAACCATCCACGTGGATTTGCTTTGTTTGCTCATTAAATTCCTTGCGTCATGTGGTTTAAGTTTTCTAGTTATATATCACAAGTGACCGATTGTTAAACTAAAAATTAAAGAAAACAAAGCATTTTAGAGTAACCAATAAGAGAATGCCAATAATTAGTATAGAAAATGCAAGGCTGATTAATTTAATTTAAAGGGGTGGAAGTGAGGCTTATTCTACTCATGATTCTTGCTGTTTGATATTGAAATAAATAACATTATCTTGTTTCTAGGGAGGATGAAAAGCACTCTGATTTGTTTTGTCCATAAACGAAGTGGTAAACACAGTTTAAAACTCACACACACATTTGTGAGTTTTCGAATTTGAACTCGTATTAATGTGTTCAATCTAACAATATCAACATTATCAGTTGTGTTAGTTCTACGAACGAAAAAACTCCAATTTATTTCGATAGTAAGTGTGAAGTCCAACTTTGTCGATGCTAATTTATGTTAAAGAATTCAGCTGATCATTTTTAGTGGAGTCTTTCATTCATAATGCATTTTTATGTGTATAAGACTTGAATTTAAAACCTTATCTGAATTTGGTTCCTCTTAGCCGAACATAATAGTACTTCAATTTAAGCTGAATAGTGTGTTATGCCCAAATTCATTGCATTGTTCAATTAATGTTCATGGCTTTGACAAACAATTGAATAACGTACTATGGTGTGCGCATTAGGTATACAGCATTAGTGGAACAAAATGTGTTGCAAGCTGCAAAAGACATGGAGAAAGTACTAGATGTCTCAATGAGCCAAATAACCGAAGAGCATCCATTACCACAAGCCACAAATGCTGCCTACCCACTTCTTTCAAGAGAATTCTTGTGGCGACACGGTCGCGATCTTTTCGCATGTTCTGCTAATTGGTTTCTCTTAGACATAGTATTCTACAGCCAAGTTCTATTCCAAAGTGAAATATACAAACGATACCTCAACGAAAAAGATGAAGAAGATGTGTATGAAGAGGCTTTCCATCTTGCAAGAATCCAAGCCATTCTTGCTGTTTGCTCAACCATTCCCGGCTACTTCTTCACCGTGTACTTCATCGATCGCGTAGGAAGAGTTAAAATCCAAATGATGGGTTTTTTCTTCATGGCAGTGTCATTTTTTGCTTTAGGGTTTCCCTATTACTCTCATTGGACCAAAGACGAAAATCATAATAACAAAGGGTTCATGGTTATCTATGGTCTTGCTTTCTTCTTTGCAAATTTTGGACCTAACACTACCACCTTTATTGTCCCAGCTGAACTCTTTCCAGCTAGGTTCAGATCAACATGTCATGGTATTTCTGGGGCTGTTGGTAAGGTTGGTGCAATCATTGGATCTGTTGGATTTCTCTGGGCATCACATAAAGAGAAGGAGGAAGGATATCCTAAGGGGATTGGAATGAAAGCCTCACTTATCATTCTTGGAGGGGTGTGCATAGTGGGAATGTTTGTTACTTACTTCTTCACCAAGGAAACTATGGGAAGGTCTTTGGAAGAGAATGAGGATGAGCAGTCTCATCATGCAGAAGAATATAACGAACTTTGATTTATGGGTGCATACGTGTGTCATGTGTTTGTGTGTGTATATAATGTATCTCAAATAATAGTCGAACAAAAATGTTAGCCTAGTGGTAAAAATCTCCAAGTACGCAATTTTGAATAAAGTTATTAGAAGTAAGATTGTTTAACGGTGTCAAGTGAGAGAATTTGATAGAATGGTCAATGTTATGTAACATTTGAAAAGTGCAGAACCAGGATAAAACTTTTAATACAAAATCTATAAAAAAAAAATACACAAGCCATTTTCTACAATGCTGTGGAAGGAATTCGGAGCATTGATGCAACATCCATTCTGAATCGTTAATCTTGGTTAAAATGTGATCAATGAAAAAAAGATGCACCACACCCAAATTAAAAAAAGAAATTTGATGGGAACTTGACAGTTATCACGATAACATTGCGACTGTACTGGACTATATACCCCTCTGTACCTCCTTACTTGTCAGCCATCCATGTACTCTAATAAAGGCCAGATCGAACGGCTTTAAACCATTCGCAATACCCTCGTGATTTTTCTATTGCTGTAAATAGCATCTCTCTTTTCAAAATTACGATATCTTTAGTGACTTTATATGCACGGATTAGTATCCTCTCAAGTACGAAAAAAAATTGAGGAAATAATGTGAAAATTCATGACATCTTTAGTGACTTTATATGCATGGATTTGTATCCTTTCAAGTGGAAACAAAAGCCTTGAGCAAATAATGTGGAAATATATACCATTGAAGTATAAAAAATGAAATAATATTAGAATTTACAAAATAAAATAAATAAAAAAAGGAATAAAAGTTATTTAAGGGTTGAGATGTGAAAATCAAGAAAAACGAGAGGAAAATGGAAAGAATTGTCCACGAATCCTAGCTCAACAGGCAAAAATGCTAAAATTGTTATGCTAGACACCTTGATCAGACTCAAACCCCGGCATCCACATGTGTGTGAATTTCCAATAATTATTGTCATTTCATCTATTTACCCAAAAAAAAAAAAAATTCCTTGTATGCACCAACACCATCCCAGTCAAATTATTTGGATAAAAGATTTAGTGGTCGGAAGATTGGATCTCCATGATCTAGTATTTGGGAAATGAGTGTTTGTTAAGAGCCTTTCTTTTGGTATAAGAAGAATTTCCACAATTGGGCAGAATTCAATATACAGATGAACATTTAATTGAAAGATTGAGACAGAATAAAAGAGAAATCTCACCCTCTAAAGGTTTCTCCTTCTACAATAGAGTCGTTACACTACTCACAAATTTTACATTGTTCAAGAGATACTATCTACCCTTTGTGTTCTCTTATTTATACACACACACTATAACAACCTCAACTAACTAAATAACTAACTTCTAATAGCAACTCTTAACTACTATAAATTTCTCTTTATCCTATAATGTATAATCCTAACAATGTCAGTGACAGAGTGTAATCGCATGAAATTAACTGGAAAGAAAATTTGGTGTTCATGCTATTTATTTGTTAAAAGATTCATTGATCAATTTGAACAATAATACTAAAAACAAGGGAAGATTCAAAATATACAAATAAATATGGATTTGTGATTACTCTCCAGTTCACAATGTTCTGATTCCAAAAGGAATCTTGCTATCCTAGCAAGTTTACAGACATGTCTAATAATACATTATATACTTAATATTAGATAACGAGCAAATATTGCAAATTTGATATCTAGGACCAGTGAAGCTTTCTCCATATCTAAACTTACTCTATTTTAAAGCTACAAGAAAAACTCAATTATCAGGATCAGACAAGTTAGAGGGGCTGTCAAGTTCTGCCATGCTGGCAGAAGCAAAAGATTCTGTAGAGTCCATGGTAGACAGGGAAGAAACAGTATCTGAGTCTGAGTCAACTTCATCATGAACAATGATGTGATCTTCATCAATATCAGATGTCTCTGACCCTGATTGCCCCCCAAGCAAGAGCTTGTTTATTGCCGACTTTGCAGTTTCGACAAACCATTCATCCGCAGGAAGTGCACTAAAATGTCAATTTGTTGAGGTCAGAATTCAGCGAAGAAATACAGCTGAGGGTAAGGATTGCAAAACAAGAATCAATGCTGCAGAAATGAATAATAATACCTTTGTGGGTTTATGCCCCTAGCAGAGAAGGTCCGGATGGCACGAGCAATAATAGCGGATGCTATCTGATGAACATGTCGAGATGGATATCCGGCAAATCGTGCGATTTCAACAGTAAAGTGCATATCAAGAATCAGCTGCAACACAAAAAGTCAGCTATGGTTCAGAGAACATAGAAAAAACATATCTCCGAAATTTACCAAACTACCCTGATAAGAGCATGATTATCTTAACTTTCTAATGACATTCAACAATGATAATAGCATAATACTACATGTTTTTTCGCATATAAAGTACGCAATTTTACATCATGACACTAGACACAAAAATCAAAGATATGAAATGCTTAATATTTTTAGTTGTGGTTGATGAAAAAAGTGTGGATGAAAGCAGAGACTAACCATGGCACTTATTTATGGGACAGGCCCAAAAAAGAATTACTTATGGGACAGGCCCAAAAAAGAATCACAATTGTTAGAAAATATGAATTTAAACGGGATTGTACAAAATGAAGCATGAAGGCCGTGTTGGATAAACATTTAAAACCTAACTATATGCATCAATTATAAGACTTTTTCATGTCTGATTGTTCAGTGTTCCCAAAAGCCAAAATGCATTTTTGCAGTCGAAGGAAACTATTTTAAAACTCAGGTTGCATTTGAATTATTGAACTTGG
>Ga0209282_1000819_pt1 | contig 15928 bp, 10 predicted proteins | sample Mtrugardesep15_FD_187529 | JGI IMG/M metagenome (GOLD analysis project Ga0209282, IMG submission 187529) | Root nodule microbial communities of legume samples collected from California, USA - M. trunc garden sep15 (SPAdes) (version 2) | ecosystem: Host-associated > Plants > Roots > Nodule...
GCTATTAATCACCCGGTTCCCAGGAAGGGGCCTGGTAATCCGAAGTTCACTCGTGAGGTAAGTAAAGTATAACCAAGAATTGGTCCACCCTGAGAGTTCTCTCGAACGATTTGTTCTAGATGGAGCTCATTAATTTATCATGCACTTGTCCAAATTCATTATATTCTCTAATAAGCAACATGAGAGAAATGAAAAAGGAACATAAAGATAGTAGTAGTAGTAGTACTCACACAGCAAAAGACAGATCTTTGAGAATCCTCTCAGAATCATCAAAGAAAAGAGAAACAACTTCAAAAACAAATTCAGGGTTATTCTCATCTTGTAGCTGCTGAAGTTGAAGAAACTGACCATCCAAGAAACCCTTTTTTCACCATAAACAAAACAGAAAAACAAAAACCAACAAAATCAACAATTGAAAAAACAAAACATCCTAAATAACATCAAAACCAAAAAAAACACAATCCTAGAAGAGTCAATTAATGTGTGTTTTATGGTCTAACCTCCATGAACATGGATTTGATGTAGTCCACCCACTGTCTCCGCATCTGACCCACCTCCATGTTTCTCTACAAAAAAAGTCAGTTGTAAATGTTATGTCATAAATTAGCAAAAAAGTGAGTGACCCAGTTGAGTTAGGGTCATCAAGTTTTGATCTTTAAGGAAAATAAATTAATGGGTCAATGAAAAGAGAGACGGGTATACCTTGAAATTGAAAGAACTGCGAAATTGAAGGTTGGAACTTGGAAGAGAGAGGTTCTTTCTCTATTTGATTATTTCTCTCTCTTCTTGTTTCTCTCTCTCTTTGTAAGATTGGCGCTTTGCTTTGTTGTCTTCTTCTTTCTTTATATCAATCAGTTATTTGTAGGAAGTAGGAATTTGTTTGTTAGGTCATCACAGTACACAGGACTCGCGTGGGAAGTAAAATACAATGTACCTACGTTTTTGTAGGGTTATATGATAAATTAACATAGATCATCCACAATACTAGTCCATGGTAAGGATTTGTTAAGTGGACTCTACGTGATACATTATTTATTTATAATTTTTTAATAAAAATATATATTAAATATTCAATGACTTCAATGGTAATATATTAACAAGGACTTCAATGAAAAGTATTTAAATAGGTCTCACTATCTTTATATCATTAAACAAAAATAATTTACATATTACTCTTTTTTATAAGTGGGACCAAGTAGTACACATTTTATTACTTTTTTAAACATGAGACCCGTTAGTTGCCTAGGAGAAGAGATATAGTCTTTATATAGTTACCCGTTGCTTAACAGGGACTCATTTTTTCTTCCTCCAATGGGGGGTCCTTAATGGGGAATGGTCATTGTTAAATAAGGACCCCCCATTGGAGATGCTCTTATAGCGGATGAACTTCTCGCTGTGGAAAAATTTGTCGATTGAATTTGTAGATGTTTGAAAAATGAATGGGTAAACTAATTTTAATTTGTTTTGTGAATTAGACATTCTTGGTACACAATTGCGTATATTGATCTTTCGATTTGAGTAGGACTATAATAAATGACAAAAGTATCTCTCATAAGATTTAACATCGTTGCGTTTTTATAGTTGAACATAAACCTATGATCACTTCGTTACATTCTCATCCAAGTATTGTTGGGTCGGCAGTTGAACTAGCCGATGAATATTACTCCTTTCATCAATTTTAACTTTCATCATAGAAAAATACTCACTTCAAATCATGAATATTAGTCCTTGTATCAACTAGCTCATAATATAACTAGAAAATTAGTGAATGATTCACGTCAATGTAACACTTTTCTTAATAGAAAACACACTTTTTATCTTTTTTTTATCGGATGAAATGAAACTCATACGACTCTTAAGTATTTTATGTGACATTTATTTTTAAAGTGTGAGATTTATATGAGTTTCATTGAATAAAAGAATGGAAATTAGAAAATATCAAAAAATAGTATTTATAGCACTTCTTTAACTTTAAAACCTCATATAGAGTATTTAATAAGTGTGTGATCGAGTGTGGGAAATAAAATGAGAAAAGAGAGAAAATGTGTGAGAAGAGAAAAAATAGGAGATTCAATCTAAGTATAAAAGAATGTGAGAAGAAATATAACTAAAAAAATACCATTTTACTATTTACCCAAAAAATACCATATTTTTTGAGTGACACAAAATTAGTCGTCCACGTTCATACCATAATCAAGACAAAAATGCAAAATAAATTAGAAAGTGATGTTTCCAACCTTCATACATGTGGTGAAATATTTTTGGGAAAAGTCAGGTACATGTTAAGGAATTTAATATAGTTATTATGTTTTAAAAATTGTGTTATAGGAAAGGTTAGGGCATATGTTAAGGAATTTAATATAAAAATTATGTCTTAAAAATTGTGTTAATTTAACATTTTAAACGTGGAGAAGTGAAGTGTTTGAGATTCGAATTCTGACTTATGCGTATATTATGTAATGTCTACACCAACTAAGTTAAACTCACAGAATTGTTATTTTACATTTTTTAAAAGTTAAAAATTAACTTTTCTCAATTAATACTTGCTATTTTTAGTATCTTAACATATGCTTTTAGAACACATGTTAGTTTTTTGTTTTGTTTTGATGGCACACATTTTTAATGAAATTAGATTCCATGCAATTAATACTTTTTTTTTGTCTTAGATGAAGTGGTAATCCCCTGAAATAAAACTCACACACAACTGTGAGGTCCCGGGTTCGAATCCGGGTCACGACGTCTAGCCTAACAATTTCGGCATTTGCCAGTTGAGGTAGAACTTCTAGATTAATACTTTTCTAATTCCGAACGCTAGTGTTCATTTGATTTTATAATTCCCAAAATACTCTTACTCCCTTCGTCCCCTTTTATAGAAATAGTTTTAAAAAAAAATTATCCTTTAATATAAGATTATATACAAATTTATAGATGCATTGAATACTCTTTTTTTTCAAATATATCTTTTATTAAATACTATCAATTTATCTTAGTATATGTAAAGTTAACATTAAATATAGAGAAATGTTAATAAGTGTTTTAAGACGTTCTTTAACATGTCTAAAAAGAAAATTTTATCTTTAAAATGATGCAATCAACACATTAAATTAAACGTTTAAAAAATAATTTTTTTTTCTACATGAACTCTCTCTTCCCAACATTTATCAAATTCTCTCAAACCGAACACATTGCAAGTGTTTTTACAACTCTCTTCTCAACATTTCTCAAATTCTCTAAAAGCGAACACATTGCAAGTGTTTTTGCAACCGAAAAGAGAATCTGGGTAAACTTTTCATTAGATGGAAATAGTTTATTTTATTAAATACATCATTAACGTTAATTATTCACTTATTTTCTTCTAATGACTTTATACTTAGTGAGATCTTTCCTCCCAAATTAATCACATTTTTCAATCCACAAAGTTTAAACTAAGACTGTGTTTATGGGTGACAGTCTAATTTCATTCGAACCAATGTTCGTGAAGATCCTACTCCTTTTTAATAAACTAAAATGAAATATATTAATGAAATGAAAGGTTTAAACTTTACATTTTCAGAAAAATCTCTCTTTTTATTTTATTTATTTTTTTATAAAAATTTATTCTAATAACTTCTCTGCTCTCTAAGCTTATGCAACAAAGCTCATAGAAGAGCTTATCCGAGTAGGTGTCATCCAAATACAAAATTAGTTTAGCAACATTTTACATCAAATCTACCAGCAACAAAATTTCTTATAACCTTTTCTAGTTAAGCTTATTCAAACATAATATGATAATTTGATGTTAGAAAGATGGACAGGTATGACCAAAATGGTCATGGCCAAATTGCACGCCTTCGAGACAACTGTGTGAATGACAATTCTGTTTTCAGGAAACTTTCAAATAATATCCAAAATTTAGTTGTTCAATAATATTTATAAAAACAATTCATTAAAGACATGAAAAGAAAAAACCATAAGCAATTATTTATCATGTATTCAGCGCTTTAAATTGGATTGAAGGTTGGCTTGGGATGTGAAAGACTGGAAGTGGAGTGACAAGAAGATCAATAATTCGATCTCTACTCGGAACATATTACTAACAATGTTAATATTTTCATTTAAAAAAAAACAAAAAACATATGAAGAGCTCAAAGTAAATTAGTTATCGAATTAAAATCACAAATATTATAAGTTAAAAAGGGTTTATATATTTGGTCAAACAACAAAGGGTTTATATATAAGAATGTTTATTAAAGGGATTAAATAACCATATAATGTGACTATTGAGTTTAAAACTTGAACACATTGAAATGATATTGAGAGAGTGAGAAAGAAGACAAAAGATGGGTGAAATAAAAAATGCAATGAAAGAAAAAGTAATCTGCAGCAGGATATCCTTCACAGGTAAAATACAATGAACTTATAGGACCAAAATCAATCTTTTGAAGCAAAAGCTAAGCATCATCTAAATGGAACACAAGGACCACAAAACATGGGCATCTTTCTCATTCCTCTGATTTGACAGGATTCTTTGTGATCCTTTGGCCTCTAGGGTCTTCCAAGTTCCAGCCTCTCCATAATATATACTCAGACAAAATGTCTCATTGAGATTTGGAAGGCTACAATAGCTTCAAGTGTCCACATCAATAATTCAACGTTTGCTTTGGTATTTTTCTCGTATTAGGATAACAGTTTTGTCTTGACTTCAGTAGTAGTAATTTATTTTCGAGAGTAAAATAAGTGTTATTTGAATTGATTTTTGATAATCAAATCAATAACTACTACTATTATATACATGTATAACTAATTATAGATTATTAAAATATCAATAATTAATTTTCTCATTTTATTAACTATCCACTCTAGAGTAGTGGGGTAAGTTTTTATGCAAAAACTTGGTTGATTTTGATGACAAAATTTAAAATTTGAATCGATTTGGACTAACTTCTATAAAACCAAGGTAAGTTATGTTTTCCAATTAATAAATACATTCTCAAATCACATTTTATATTAAATGTTGGACTAAACGGAGACTCTTTATGCCTAGAACAAATATGTGAAACGTGACATAAATGGCTCGATGGCAAATAACCCAACAATTATTTGAATTTGATAGCATTATGATACCATCTTAAAGCTTGAGTTAAGTCTAACTCTACACTACATTGTAAGGTGGATGGCATCCACTTATATAGACACATTTTCATGTTGTATCTTATTCAATGGTATGATACAACACACACCCTTAGGTCCAGGAAATGCCCTGTGAAAACAAGCCCCTATCATACAACTTCAATGTGAGAAATATACACTGAACAAAAATTGAATATCCGAACACATACAATTTACAAGGTTTTCATATTGCAATTTCGTTGTTTATGTATAGAAGAAATATTTAACATATTGCAAATTTTCTTTTTTACTTCTCTTGATTCAATATAACCACAACCAAGCTTTTAAATTCATAAATCAAATTCTCATTCCACGAATTCAACAACCGACTGCTTTAATAAATTTATAAAACTGGAATAGGAGAACTAAGGAAGACATTTAAAGTATATTTTTCTTTTTTGCCATTTTACATAGTAACCAATGAAAAAAAATTCGAATCACACATCACCTACAATTACAGCTTCCCAACTCAAAAATGTACCTCTTAAAATGTGACCATGAGACTAGAACACTATCAGAGAGAGCTAACATGTATAATGAGACATAAAATACATTACACCACAACAGTAAGAAAAAAAAATACAAATCGAGGACCAACGGAAAATGGAAAGTCATCCAAAATCATCACTTGGAATCTGGAAAGCATTCCATTACACTTCTAACATGTCTTGCAACTTTTCCTACAGTAACCGGGAAGGCCTGAAGTTCCAATCATATATTCAGGATTCTTAGTGCATTCTCCAAGGGCAGCCCATCTTTCACAGCTTTCATGCTGATCAGTGCAGTCCCCTCCTGCTCCCACTGTCTTATCAAATGAGTCCACGTGAATCCATTTCGTTGCTGACCATTTCTCCCCTCTGATAACAGGGCATCCTGCATGAAGACTGAGAGTGTCTGGGATAGCATTTGGGTGGAGACTAAAGAATAGAAGTGCATCTCCTCTTCGAGGTTTCACTGTGAGTTGTCCAGGGGAGAAAGGAAAGAAAAAAAAACAATTATTAAACATTATTCCCTCCTTACAGAATAATACAGAAGAAAAACCATAAAGTGACTTTATGTTCAGTTGCCCACCTGCGACTCCTTTTTTTCCACACTCAGAGAGATCTTCATCCGATTCAGATAATTTATGATGGGAAGATTCCTGTACCTAGCATTATAAAGATATCAAAGTTAGCTACAAGAAGGGAAAAGAAAGGCATAAACAGTTTCCCTTGCTAAGAAACTCCCAACTATTTGGTATGGAATTCATATTGAAGATAATATTGTATCTCCTAAACATCTCCCTCAAAAAAGATGAGTAGTGTTCTTAGCATCCATTGTTCACAAGTATAGTCATAATATTTGAGCACAGGGAAAAGTGGCAACCAATCAAATACAAACTTTTCAAAAAATTTTGCCTCGTCTCTAGTCTAAAAATAGTTACTATCAAAATGATAATGAGCAACTAAAGAAAGACGAGAGATACTCAACATAAAGTCGTAAATACAATTCTCAGACAAGACAATTTGGCTCACTCAAAAATCAAATAATTCATACTGATAAATTCAGTTTGCACAGAAAATTGCAGTGAATAAGGATCCAAGGTAGAGACTAGAGGCCTCAGGGCTGTATAAGGAGATGCTAAAAAAAATTTTGAAAAATTATAAAGGCAGTGATTTACCAAAATTATGTTTTTAATTGTAAAGATGTGCATTAGATGCTAGACAAACCTCTGCAATAGGGAATATTGTTTCACCACCTTTGGTCACATTGGTGAGATACATGAGAACAGTGGCGACCCGGTGTCCACCCCGAGCTATATTAACTTTATCAGCAAAGTAATCATAATGTGGATCATATTTCTGTCCGTGCTCATATCTTAATACTTGTATGTCTTCGCCATTTTCTGAAATTCAGTAGTCAAATACTGTAAGCAATTGACTATTGCCTCCATGTTCATATTTTTTTCTGTTTTATGTATTGGGCAAGGGGAGGGTGGAGGGAGGAGAAGCTGGAAATGTATTCACTGATTAATGATCATGCTAATTTGTGAAGATTTTGTTATGGTACATGATATTATGAAAGATTGTTTGCATAAGAGAACTAGTGAATAACAACTTAAGAATAAATTACTCTTTCGATCTCGAATGATACAAATGCAATACTTCTTAATCTGGTCCCTCTATTTCCGACTTTCTCCAGTAAACTTTGAATGCTTCTAAATTGTTATTTCAGTTTTGTGAGTCATTATGATATCCTGGTGGTTAAGGTGCTTCTGGTAATTTTTCAAGCACTTCTTGAATACTGATTTTGCATTTCATGTTTGAAGTTCTATTAAATATAACTAGTAGCCAATCAAATGCTTGATGGGACCATACCCAGGAGAGAAAAGGGTACTAGACTAAGGATTTCTGTCTTTCCATATAAACTAAGTTCTTTCTACATTGAGATATACAGATTGGACAAGTAATATAGGGCCTGTTTGAAAACTAAATTCAATGCTAAAAGTGGAAAATTAGCACAGAACATAATTTAATGGAGTTGGTTTAAAACCTTCAAAAACTGATATTAAGTAAATTTGTAGATAACGTATAGGTAGTTAAATGCAATAGATAACAACAGTTTCCTTATTTAAATAATTACATGACAATAGCTTTGTTTTGTGTAGCGTCATTATTTAACTGGTACAAGTTCAAAGTTCATAGGGGCATTTCATTGGAAGCTTATATGAATATAGAATTGCAATAACAATGCCAAACTTCATAGTCAAACTCAAAATAGGTAATAGGCTTTCCTGATATGCAGAATCAGACTTAAGAAACCTTGAATGGCGCCCTGTAATTTTCTTATATCATAATAACTCAAACCTAAAATTAGAATCACGGATTCATGGTTCATTCCTGAATTCATTTGCCTCAAATTCCCACTCATTTTAATTGTTTATGTATCAAGCCAAAACAAATGGTTTGTGTAACAGTGTTTAAACCAGACAGTATAGAACAAGAAAAACCAACAAAATTAGCAATAAGTTCAGCAGCATCTGGAAGAATACCACAGATTTTAATCATGACTCTGTATATGCCGTACCTTTTGGAAGAAAGGTCCATGATGAAATCTTGTCCTCAATACCAGAAACAATGGCATCCTATAAAATAACCAAATAGAGTAAGGTAAAAAGTTCATAGAATTCAGAAAGTACTATTGCTTTTGGTATGAATAAACAATTGATCCCATCTAAAACAGAAAAACCAAAAAAATCCCCCGCAGTTTTTACACTACCAGCCAAAACTCAGGCAATTTACAAACAGCACCCAAAATATTCTCCCAACCCTCTCATGTTATTCTTCTACAAAATCCTAGTTCACAGCATTGCTTTTTCATAAAAAGGAGAAGACACGAGCTTGTGTCTAACATAATTTAATTCACAACCAATAAAAGCAAAATTTGATCTTCAAAACCAAACAGAAATCCCAGAAGGCCAGAACACAAAAGTATATGTAATTTTAAGCATATAAAAAGGTTTGTTTTTCTTTTGGTTTAAAAGAGCCCAGCGGTGAAACTCACACACACACATACACACACACACACTTAGTGCTAAGATGTGGGGAATTGCAGGATCAAACCCGCATCCCAGCATATCAAATGCCTCTGCAGCTACCATCTGAGCTGTGTACTAATGTTATGAGACATAACTATGCAGATCATAGAACATAGAATTCTATTTTTGTTTTTTACCAAATAGATAACTCGTCGTAGTACACACCAAGTACTAATTTGGCATATGATTGATGTTGGGTCTACATTTACTAATAGCACATAACATAATTGTGATTAATTGATTATAATTAGGGTTATAAATTAATCATGATATGACTGTGATAGAACAATTTGTTATATTGTCTAAGTATAGGTTATTAATTAAGGTTTGTCAAAGTAGTAGTTAATAATAAGAAAAAAGAGGCAAATATAGAAAGAATTAGAATTGAAAAGAAATGAACCTTATTCTTAGAAATGAACATTCCAGAACTGGTTCTAACTTCACTCAATTTACTCTCACCGGACAAATTATCCGCCACGGCAGATCTCTTAAGCTCCGATTTCGCAATTGAAATTAAATGATCGCATTCTAAATCCGTCAAGAAACCTTTGTAAACAAAAGCTCTGCATCACATCACATCACATCAAAATCAACAACATTTTCATAACAAAATTTTGAATTGTGAATTTGAGAAGCAAATAGAGAGAAAGAGACCTTGGTTTCCATGAAACTTGTTTGACCTTAGTAGGATCGATGATCGCACTCGTGCCTGCGTAGGAACCTAATGCGATTTGGAATTGGAATTTGCAGATGAATAACAATGGTACTATTATCCAACACCAAACCCTACAAATCACACTCATTTCTTTTTACTTTCTAATTTCTAACTAGATAGATTCAAAGCTCGGTTTATAGCTCATGCAACTATGTTACTAAAAAAAAATGATCACTTTATCTGATCTGAATAAATAAATAAATGTTTGACTTTTTGATGTACTTATCTTCTTAATTACTCTATCATAGTCCATTTAATGGAACTCTATAACTAGATTTGCATTTTTTTAAATTCACCTAAGAAAATTATGTCTTGAAAATATAAGTCAAACATTTGTTAAAGTCAAAATGGTATAATTTTTAATGTAAAAGTTGCTATTTTTAGATGCTTAAAAAATGTCTTTAGTACACTTGTTAACATTTTCCTTTTTTTTAATACAAAAGTGTAGATGTGTTGAATTTGAGACCGATCATATGAGAAGTTAAATTAAACCATCTAAATTGCCATCGAATATGATTAAATTTGAGACTTTGAAGAGTAGCATATTCACATATGTTTTAAGCCAATACTATCAAGTGAGTCTTGAATTTGAAGATTTTTATTTTCTTAAAAAACACTTTTGAGTGAAAGAAAGGAATACCTTTTATTTGATAAAATCAAAACTAAACCAATTTATTAGCAATAATAATTTTTTTATTACAAAGAAGCTTAAGCCAGCAATAATAATTTAAATATGAGAAAAATAGGATATACGCCAATTTTACATCGTCCTCTAATTCAACGTGTATACGATCCAATTACTCAACTACATCTTACTTTAATGGTATGGTATGGAAAAATAATTGATTCATATTTGATGTTAGTGTAGAATTAATTTAAACCGATTGAAGTTATCCATTAAACTCCTTGAATATTTGTTTCAAGAGGTTATTTTTTAAGCATTGACGATGTAAATCATTTTTACATATATAACCTATCAAATCATGACAAATAGATATTTGTAATGATTTTTATAAACTAACCTAAAAAGTGATATTATGACGTGATTTGATTAAATGCATGTGTAAAATTGTTTTTCATTATCAATGTATAAATGCATTTCCTTAAATGCTTTATGTATGGTTCTTAACTACTTATAATTTCCTCGAATTTATAACTTTTTCAGAGTTTGTGGTAATCACAAAAGTGTTGTTTATATTAAGAATCATGCAAAAAGCGTTTATGGAAATGCATCTAATTTGTGTCCTTAAATTCATGTTACAGTATCAATAAGGAGAAGAAAAATAGCCACAGATGTGATAAACCTGAACTTAGCCTAAACAAAGGAAGTACCTCTTGTGAAGGGAGAAATCTCTATGTAAAAAGAGGAATAAAAAACAGTTTCTATTAAATGTCTTTCTATGCCATATTTGCTGGATTGACAAAAACTTGTGAGACATTTTACCTTGCCACATACTAGGTGATTTTGTTAAGTATAATAAAGATATGTTAATCTTTGCAGTTTTTGAAGTAAGATTATAATAATTTCTTAAATAGTAGTGCAGTAATTTATTTCTTTTTGAAATGCTAGTAGTACATTAAGTGATTGTATAAGGTACGTAAATTCTGATAAAAGATTATGAGTTTTTGAAGTATGTTTGTTACAGTATAAAATAAATTGTGTCACAAACAAGTATGTAATAATCACAATAGTATTTTCTATTCAACTAAAAAGGTAAATAATTGTGAAAATTAAATACAAACCACTTGACAGAATTAAAAGATTTCAGGATTTCTTAAATACAATTGCTTGCTTAACAAGGTTATGTCCAATTCATTTTAATCACTGCAGCTCTTTGAATAAGATGAAAAAGTACAGTCCCCATTTAGGCAGGAAGGGTTAATTGGGACTCAAATTACACCCTAAACCATTTTGATTAAATAAAATACATGCTTCATGCACATGTGGTTCTGCCTCTTTGTCTTCTTTTTTGTGTCTGTTGGTAAACCCTTCAACCAATGTTCTGGCCAACACTAAATCCACAAGTGGAATTAGCTCATATACATCACTTCCTTTTAATGTAAACTTTTGTAGTTCTATGTATCTGAATCAATCACAAACCATAATCTAATTATGATTGCTGGAGCCTAAAATCGTCTCCATATATCGATCCCTGTCGCTCAAAAACTTTGTTGAGTTATAATCTTCTGCAGCATATAGTTCTTCAGAGTATGTCCTATGAAGTTTTGACTTCTGCCTCTCTTTCAACGTTCTCAAACTCTCTTCTTCACCTCTTAGTATCTGTACGACCTGCATTCATTCAAGAAAAAAAAAATATGTCCTATATCAGTAAGATCGTCAACAGTGCATTTAATCAATTTTACTTCTATGATTCCTTTTCGTGTTAGTTTTGAAAGAATTTAATATTATAGTAAGGTGTTTACTGGTGTCAACTAACTAACTGTATGCTTGGAAACACGGTAGCTCACGTTTTCAAGGTGTAGCTTTTGTCATCACGGAAAAATGATTTCCAAACAGACACAAGTTTTTCTTTCCAGCAAAATTATTAGAACTAATTGTCTTAGGTCGGACATGATTTAGTAGAAATTAAAATCTCTCATATATAGAAGTACATGCCTGACTCATATGCGGTCGCTGTATTGAGGACTGATCTATACACATAGAAGCAGTTAATATTATAAGTTTCATCTGTTCTGCATCATAAGCATCACCCAAAACTGGATCAACTAGCTCTTTGATGTTATTACTAGATAGCAAAGGTTTTGCCTGCCACATTTATTTTTCAAAGAGTGTATAAGAATTAACCTTTTCAACATCAAAATGATCAATAAACAGAATGCACTAGCAGACACTTACCCACATCACCAGACTTTTTTGTGAACTATCCAAAGCTTGTCTCCCAGTAATGAGTTCCAATAATAGTACACCATAAGCATATACATCAGTTTTTTCATCTACTATACCATGCATGAAGAATTCAGGAGGAAGATAGCTGTTGTGACATTTACCAAAAGAAAAATAGAAAAATTTGTTACAAGTTAAATAAGAGGTGAAAAGAAAAATATTGTAATTACTGAAAATGTGAAGAACTTGTGAAGCTTCTAAAGGATACAAACCCAAATGTGCCTTCCACTTTGGAGACAGTATGGTGAGTCCATTGATCAGGTAACCACTTTGCAAGACCAAAATCAGATATCTGGTTTAAGATAACGCAGTTAAAAGTGTTACAAGAAACTTAGATGAAACAAAAACGCACCTTTGGATTGACAAAGAGTTTGACAGAATCGGGCGTCCTTTGTGATTTTGGCGAAAGTTACATTTTGAAACTTCAACAAAGTCATGTTAATGTGATTTTGTCAAACTCGCTGTGAGTCAAAACATCCATGGATTGTTATTGATTTAAAATATAACAAGAGTATAATATTTGCTGAAAAATGCATGTTCGATAAAAAATCAGACTTGTGAGGCATAAGAAGAACCTGAGGCTCAAAGTCCTCTGAGAGAAGTATATTAGAAGCTTTGATATCTTTGTGAATAATCCTTCTTTGACATCCCTCGTGCAGATAGCGAAGACCCTCAGCAGTCCCCAAAGTAATCTTAAATCTAAGGCTCCAATTCAGTTTCTCTCTAGGTCCTGAAATCCAGAAAACGAAAAAAATCAACATTAATTAAGTGATTATCATATAAGATTGTATAGGTTATTTCTATAACTTAAGATAAAATAAAGTCAAACTATTTTCATACAAGTTATAAGTTGTTTTCATATAAGCTATCTTAGAGAGTTTATAGAAATAAGATGAAAACGATTTAATCATGAACATGTCATGTGAAGTTTCTATAAGCTCTCTCAAACAATCTCATAAATGATTATGTCAGTAGATAAGTTCAAATCAGTTAATTCAAAAAGACTCTTGGATTTGCAAAGAAACATACCATAGAGTAAGGAAGACAAGCTTCCATGAGGAGACAATTGAAGAACAAGAAACATTCCACCTTCAACACCATATCCAATCAATCTAGCAATATTGGGGTGATCCACATGCACTATAATGCCAAGCTCAGACAAAAAATCTGCAGTCATTTCTTCTTGGGAACCTCTTGTCAACCTTTTAATGGCAACAAAGTTTCCATCTTCCAGTTTTCCTAAGTAAACCTCGGCATAGCCTCCCTCCCCAATCAAATTAGCTACAAAAATAAATACATAAAACCTTGTAAGTCTAACAAGCTATGACAAAACACAGACACGGCACCAGCACAAGTGAACACATAAGTGATTGAATGTCATCAAACTTATTGCTGCCTGACACTAACACGTGTCAGACAATAAACACATCTTCAATCTAAAGTGTCGAATCGACATAGCTAACAAGCACGATGTTAACATGAAAAGAAAACAAAGGTGTATCTTTTACATTTTCATACCTTGGCTAAAGTCATTGGTTGCAGCTTGGATTTCTGCGAGAGTGAAATTTTTCCATGAAGATTTGAAGCACATAAACTCAGAATCAAAAGAAGACTGAAGAGCGGGAGAATTGAGAGATGGAATGAAATCCTCCCTAATTCTTTTGCTTTTTCTTCTAGTAAGTTTTGGAACATTTTTCAGTGGATGAAAGGTATGAAATGGCATTTGTGATCCCTTTTTGATTATTTTAAAGAAACCTCGCCACTGTTTTGTACCTCCCTCAGAATCAGAATTGCTTGACCTTGAACTTGGTGTATCAGATTCTTGGCTTCTAGGTGAATACTCGGATAGGTCTCCGTCCTCAATCTCCAAAACTGACAAGTCTAGTAACATATATGGTACATTCATTCAAGCATTAGTACAACATATAGATAATTGAACTGTTATCTTATTGAATTAGCGATGGAAAATATGAAATCCGTCTCTAACTCGGTCGGTAATTCAACCTTTTTTTTAGTAGAGATGGAATTAAAAAGAAAAGATAAAGGATTGAAATTAATTAGTTACCAATATTAGAAAAAGAATCAGAAAATCCAGGTCGTGGTCGTCTGCTGCTTCTGCCTCTTAAATTAGTAATCTCCTTTTTATCTAAAATTTTTTTGTCTGACTTTTGAACGTCATTGCTGCCAATATAATCAATCTTCATTGTCAGCACACAATAAAGAATTAATGTGACAATCCCTACATTGTCAAAACTTTCCAATAAACCATATATAATCAAATGACCCAGCATACTAATAATAATAACATAGGAACAAGATAGGCCAAAAGGATAAGTGCAGGGTTTGGTATTACGGTGGGGTTGTCGAAATCACGTTGAGACACCATGATTTTGCAAACGCTAAACCTGGCAAACCTACGTGATATCAAACATGTAAAATGTCATTTATGTTGAAATACATTCATCTAAATATAAAAGTGAGTAAGCAATAAAATTAAAGAAACTGCAAATTCTAGCTCTAAATTCTACTCAAGAGGATATAAACTTGTCAAAATCAATTCTATGAATCTCAAAATGATTTTGTATTTTTCAAAAGTGGAACCGAAACCAAACATACACAAAGACATGTCCGAAACAAAATATATCAACACAAGTACACAACATCAATCAATACACATGTATAAAAAATGGTACATTAAGCAAACGAAAGTCGATTTACTTGCATGTAAAATCAATATAGATCATTATTAAGGAAACATTACAGATATAATACCATATTAATTAATGAATGAGATGGAAATAACGTTGCATGCATGCATGCACGTATAAAGAAATGAACACAAAATGTTATAAGAAAAGGTGGTATTTACCTCGAGAAAGAAGGTTGTGGTGGTTCTCGTTGTTCATCGCTCATGATGGCGATGGAAAAAGGTAGGAGGAGACATCGAGAACCAAGAAGAACGGGAATGACGCGCACGGATAGAGTCAGAAAGAAGAGAGAGAGAAAGAGAGATGGAAGAAAGACATGAAAATGAATGTTGCGGTTGGCATCATTTCTCTGTTCCTACGTTCTTCTAACTTCTTCCTACACACCCGATTTTTTATCCTCAAATTTCGTTCAACTTTACAGGAATATGCTCATTGATTTTGTATATATTCTTATTACATATATTTTCTCAACAGAAAATAATATAAAAAGCTTCATTTTTTATTTATATTTATCATATACTAAATGAAATTGTAGAATCTAAAGTAGTGTAAAATTAGTTAAATTTATTTTTTCTAGTCTGGACAAGGCTTTTCATTTCACTAGTCCATATATTAAAATCAGTTAAATTTAATTTTTCTAGTCTGGAAGTCCATATATTAAAATTAGTTAAATTTAATTTTTCTAGTCTGGACAAGGTTTGTCATTTCACTTGTCCTTATGATAATGAAATCGTTCGGTGAACTTAGCTCATTTGGTAAGGAATAATGCATGCAAGGGTCAAGGTTCGAACCTCGGACACCCTACATATTCACCATTAAGGTGAATTAATTTCTCTAGCCGCTAGGCTATTTGACCAAATATATATATATATATA
>Ga0209282_1000820_pt1 | contig 15928 bp, 9 predicted proteins | sample Mtrugardesep15_FD_187529 | JGI IMG/M metagenome (GOLD analysis project Ga0209282, IMG submission 187529) | Root nodule microbial communities of legume samples collected from California, USA - M. trunc garden sep15 (SPAdes) (version 2) | ecosystem: Host-associated > Plants > Roots > Nodule...
AAATGCATTGGCTAGGTCGGTTTCACTTCTTTTTTTACTTGTATATTTGAGTTGATCTTAAAAATTAAACTATTAAATTAGTCCACTCAATTTTTTTTTTAAAGAAAATTAGTCCACTCAATTAAAATTGAAATAATTGAATTACCTCATTTAATAATTAATTAATTAATCTAATAATGAGTTAAAGTAATATAATTGTTTTTAAAGGATAAAGTAATATAATTATTTAAAATACTCAAAATTATATAAAGTACTAATTGAATTACTTAAATCATTTTTATGTGAGATTTTTAATCCAAGGGTATTTTTGTACTTTTCAATATAATCAACATTTCTTTCTTCTCTATTTCTTATCTCTTTCTTTTCTACCAAACAATCCATCAAATCTACTATATTTTTTACCTTTTTCTCTCTTCTCAAACTCTCTCTTATCTATTTCTCTCTTTACAACTTCTCCTCTATACCAAACACACCATTAGAGAGCGAATGATATGATATGATATTGAAAAGTAATTCGAAAACTGTGTAGTGGTATTGTATCAGTAGTCGCTCGCTGGGTAGGTTAGGTAGTGAAGAAAGAAAGCAGCGTATGTCCACTTTTTATGATTTAATCCATCCACATTCCATATTCAATAAAAACAATTTCATCGTTTATCTAATTTTCAACAACAATTTCGTCATTTATCTTATTTATTTATATTATTTTTTATCAGTTTGCATATGAATTTTCAAATATCATATTTGAAATATATATATGAAAACATTAGCAAAAAATCATAGGAGAGTTCATATAAAATAAAATTATAGATTTAAATTTTAAAAATACATAAGCAAATTGATCGTAAGAACAAAAATATAAATGAAAAATTGTTGGGTGAAATTAACTTATGAACCAAAGGTGTTTTGGTTTGCCGTTGGTTCCTGTTGCTACTTTTATTGATATGCTTATTTCAAACACAAAGTATACCTTATACTTGTGTTGTGTTTCATTTCAATCTTTGCTCTTCCAAAAGAAAACTTTATGAACCAAAGGGGTAATTTTACATTTTTTTAATAAAACTTTTTTATTTGGTTTTTTGTACACCATGTTCACTTTTTCAAAACCTACTGTTAGGCCGATTGGCTGTCTAAACTCTAAATCTTCTTTTTGGGCTAATAAATTCATCTAACATGACTTAGACTATACAGTCTATACCATTAGCTTCCATTAACATTTAACACCTCATTATCAGTTCCAAATTCATTGATTTTTTCTTGATCAATTTATTGTTTACGTTAATAAAAGAGAAGAAATTAACTCAGTCCTAAAACATTGGCATGGCTATTGAGAATGACCAAAATGACATGTTGATATGTTTCTTAAAGACCATTTTAACAGAAAAAACAACACCCCTTTCATGATCTTTCAAAATCTAAATTTTGTTATAACATTAAAGTGGCCTTGCTTGTGGCTATGATCTATTTTAGCTGATGTTGATTGCTAATAACAGAACATTGAGTGTTTATTATTTAAATCACTACAATATTTTTTCTCCCAGTTTTACATATCTTCCTTTCTCTTTATTTTTCTTGATTTGTCTTCTCTCACATTTTTTCTCTATATTTTAAACATCATCATCTCTCTTATTTTAACCAAATTTTGTCTAAAGTCACTCTATAATTAATACCTAAAAGGTAGATGATCAAATTTTGAACATGGACAAGGAGACTGTAACTATAATTCATCTCTCTTATTTTTTCTCTTGCTTTATCCCATGTTTCCCCTCCATTTCAAACATTAACTTCTCTTTTATTTTATCCAAATTTTGTCTACGATCACGGTATTTCCTGCCTAAAAGGTAGATGCTCCAAATTTTTAGCATGGACTTGGATCCTGTAGCTCTCATTTGTCTACCCTTCTCTATGGTTCTTTATTGGTTTGTTCTCTCTAGCATCTTTATCCCTCCATTTTAAATATCATTGTCTCTTCTGTTTTATCCAATTTTTTTGGCTAATTAAATATCATTGTCTCTTCTATTTTATCGAATTTTTTTGGCTAAAATCATTCTATATTTCCCACCTAAAGGTAAAGGTTTCAAGTCCTTGTACACTTACTTTTAGCGCGTGTAAACTATCTTCAAAGTGCTTAAACACTTCTTTTTATCACACAATAACACACCTAAGTAACAATAACATAGTTATTAAGATTAAGGAACCATAAAAATACTCTTATAGAGTTTGAGCTTGATTTGAACACTTATATTAAGTCTTTTTATTTTTATTTGAGTTATTAGGAGTCTTTACACTAACCTACAACTATTGTGACACCCCAATTCAAGTGAGACGCAAGTTTCAATAAATGTTTTTGTCTTAAACTAACAATGATTTAGTGTGGCGTGGACGATACTATTTTGCGAGTGGGGAGTGATGTGTGATGGTTGACCAGTCCTCCCCAAGCTATGTGAATTCTAAGCCAGCCACCTAGTTTTACGAATAGGTGTGGAATTGGTCATTGTATACATTTCAAGAGCCACTCTGCCTTTATGGCTCAATCATCTTATAAGATTTTTATACCCTTTATTTGGATACTGACTACGCAGTACCATACAACTAGATATTTGAAAGGTCTAAAAACAAATAATTTTTAAACTTGAATTCACTCAAATTACAAATGAAGAATCTTCAAATTTGTTTTGTGGTGTTTAATTTCTTCATGGGTGAGAATCAAACATTGATCCAAATTTAAATTCCTTATCATTTGAATTAATCCATTGTTGATAATTTTTGTTGTTTTATATTTCTCAAAAGAAAAATGTATTCCATTTGAATTATGTCAATAAATGAATGAATAAAATAAAAGACTTTTTCATGTATAACAAAAGGGTTTAGTCAAGTGAAATCAAGTGTGTAGGGTTTAAGCGCATAATGCAGAACTCAATTGGAATGGCAAAATTCTCAATCTCAAGAACAACCACCCTCTATCGCTCTTTGCTTTCCACACCCCCTCTACCTCTACACCACCACCGCCACATTCCTCTCCGCTTCTGCACCACCACCTCCCTTCCCGATTCCGACGATGCTGACTCAGCAGCTCCTTCCCCCTCACCCGAACAAACCGAAAGAACATTCTTCGATCGACCCCTCGAAAACGGCCTCGATCCCGGCGTTTACAGGGTAATCCAATTTCCAATCATGATTTCATTTTTATTTGTCATTATTATTGAGATTGAAATTGTGTTTTGTGTTTGTGTAGGCGATTTTGGTAGGTAAAGCTGGACAAAAGCCGTTGCAGAAGAAACTGAGAAGTGGAACTGTGGTTACTCTGCTTTCAATCGGAACCGGAGGAATTCGCAATAATCGAAGACCATTGGATCATGAAAACCCTAGGGAATATGCTAATCGATGTGCTGTTCAGTGGCATAGGGTTACTGTTTATCCAGAGAGATTGGGGAATCTTTTGATGAAAAATGTTCTTCCTGGCTCAACTTTGTATGTTGAAGGAAATCTTGAGACTAAGGTGTTTTCTGATCCTGTTACTGGTCTTGTTCGTCGAGTTCGAGAAGTTGCTGTTCGTCGAAATGGTAACTTAACTAACTCTTCAAAGCTTATTAGGGTTTCTTTTAGTGTGTTGAAATAGTTAATGAGAGCTCAATCTTCAGCTATATAGCTTTTGCAATGGTATTTCGTTTAGGGTATGTTTGGATTGACTTATTTGAGTATATCTACTAGCATAAAAATGTGTTAGACTATTCTAGAGAGCTGGCTTATGGAAACAACTTATGACATCTCCATAAGCTGTTTTTAGTTAATTTTCATAAGTTTTCTGTAATAGCTGCCTATGTTTGGTTTAGCTTTTCTAAAACCAAAATCGCTTCCCATTGCACATTTGGCTGTGATTTTAAGAAGCTACATTTCCTAGCTTCCATTTTGACGTAGAAACAAACAACCACTGTGGAAACAACTTATAGCTTATAAAAACAATTTGACTATATTTTATCTTTTGTTATAGAAATAGCTTATGTACAAGCACTTGTAGAGTAAGAAATGAATTAAGCTGTTTAGCCCCCCTCCCTACACACACCTACAGCTAAATCGTATGCTATTAAACATAGTTTGACTATATTTTATCTTGTTATAGAAATAGCTTATGTATAAGCACTAATATAGTAAGAGAGGAATTAAGATGTTTACCTCCTCTCCCTACACATACCTACAGCTCAATTGTATGCTATTATATACTGGATATTTAATATTGAAAAATCCATAAAAATAATCCTCCTTGGCTCTGTTTGGGAGTTTTGAGAGGGGGGGGCTTGTAAAAGACGGAAGGAAGAAGTGGAAAGAATGGAGAGATATGATGAGAGTGGAGGGTTTTGGGAGGTTTAGTTCTCTTCATAATACAAAATCCCCTTAATTTGGAGGAAAGAAATAAATTGTAGAGGAGGAGGAGTTTGGAGGGTTTGGGTGAGTTTTTCAAATCTAATCTATATTGTTATAATACTTTCAATGTTAAAAATACATTAATCATAAGTACTTATTTATCATTCTTTACGAAACCATTCTCTCAATTTTTTTGAAAGATTTTTCTATTTTTTCCAAACTCGTCCCTCCAAAACCCTCCCCTCCCTTCCCCTCCAAACTCCCAAACAGAGCCTTAGAAACCGATAAGGGAAGGAAAATAGAATACACAATTCTTCTGTTTATATGTCTAACAGAGCAGTCCCTTTATATTTGCTAGAGGCCCAAAAGCCTTATCTGATTAGTTGATTTGCAAACTATATTTTCCTCAATGATTGTGGTTACTAAGCTTGATCCTTCTAACTGTTTAGACTTGTTTGGCGAGTAATGTGGCTCATGCTGAACTCACAGAAATCAACTTCATCTTATTGACTTAGCTATATAAGTCAATATGGAGCCTTGTGTTCATTGAGTATTTTATATTCGGCGAGTTATGATCAGGTTTATATTAAAACAAACCATTATTACTCAATTATTCATAAAATACACAACTCCCGACTTCCAATATATCATTGATGTACATGATATGTACCTTTGAAATGAAAAAATATAAAAAATGCAAACCGTTTGATTATATTCATATTCTTATTTAATGTTTGCAAGCTCGACATAAACAATCAATGTACTATATATTTACTATTTAAAGGCTCTGAATCAATGCAAATAACATTTTATATAAAAGTTTAGAAACGTAAGAATGTTTTTACTTACAGAAAATGATCTCTTTAGCAAACCTGTTTTTTCTTGTGCATGTCTTATGTGTTCTAGTGCTTGTTTGGTTCACTGAACTAAGAAAGCTCAAGCTTGGCTCATTTAGCAAACCTGTTAAACTTTGTAACCATGGCTGATCTGTACATGTCATTTGTCTGTTTTTCCTCGTTTTCCAAAATCGAAACATGGATTTCTTTCACTCTTAACATTTTTTCCAACACTCTATTATTGAGTGAAATTCATGTTGGCATAAAAGGAGTTCTAGCATCTCTCACTCTTAACATTTTTTCCAACTCTATTATTGAGTGAAATTCATGTAGGTCTCATCACTTTGAAAATGGGTCCCAAATAATGTAGTAAAACCCACATGACTTTCATCCAATAAGAGAGAGAGAGATAGAAAGAAAATGTTAGTAAGTATTGTTAGTACTTTTCATCGGCATAATATTTGTAGTATTCATGTATGGATTATCTGGTTGAAGATCTTTTGTTGCTTATGCTTTTTAAATAATCTTTGGCATATGAGAAAAGATTGCTTTAGACTAAGATGCCTTTGACCTAATGCAATATAAGTTCTTGTTTTCCCCAGGTCGTGTTGTATTTTTAGGTTCTGGTGATGATCCTAAGCAACAGACACAACAAAATGACCTGAGAGCAGTTGGCTATTATTAAATTTTATGCTTCAAATAGGAACATGGATTCAGTTGGCAATGGAGAATTTTTTATTTTGTAATTATATTCTGGAGTTTTACAACAAATTTGGAATTGTTAGAGATGTTTGTCATGTTACAAACTCTTGATCTAAGTGATCTTGCTTTTGTACTTTGTAACACAAGGACTATATAAATCAACTTTCTTGCATGTTATAGTGGCAAACTTGTGGCAGTGCAAGTATTTCATTTTCCGAAAAGAACTTTTGCTCTTGGACCAACCTTTCATTCTATTCAAAACTCTGGATGCCAGTCTTGAAAGTTATGGCTATGTGATGGTGCTTTGCCCCAAGAGCTTGTTAAACTTTTTTCAGAACAAATTGTTGCTTATGTTATGTTATTGAACTGAATAGGATTGTAACAATTCTTTCCATATACCACGACAGAGTTGGTCTACAATAACATGCAAACAATCTAGTCTAGCTTTTAGCCCTTAAAATGCCTGTACATTTGAAATTTTGAGTCCAAAATAGAAGCTCATTTTCTGGGAATCTAGTCCATTTTTTTAGATGAAGTTTTTTTTCTCCTCCTTTTCTGGGAATTGAGATGAAGTTACGTTTGATAATATTGTGTCCTCAATCAATTTGTGCAAGATAATTATTTTTGTAACAAACATCTTGCGTATGTCGGATGATCTTGCATTGATGTTACTCTTTGCAGGAGTTGCATTCTCCCCGAATGGTTTCACGTACAAATATAAAGTCTTCAAAATTAGCACATCAACTCTTGAAATTAAAACTGAGATGACAACATTTGGAGAAAGAAAATAACAACACTGCAGTGTACTTTAAAGAAAACAACAACACGACAGTGAAGATAGTAGTTCTCCTCCCTCCGATTAAACAGAAAGTGAAAAAACAAAACTTTAAAGTAAACATAAACATTAGGCTCTGATCATTTTGTGAAACTATTTTATATATTTCTTTTTTAAATTGTGAGACTAGACTCTTGATGTAAACAAATTATGCATTTTTTTTAAATGTATATGAAAACACTAAAAGATTGTTTTCATTATTTTTGAAAATACATCATATCTCAAACTAGCATTTCATTTTATCTTCGTTTCATCTTCTTATTAACAAGTTAAAATATACATATATTTTACAACATAAAAATAGAAAATATTTTCATAAAATAAATGGACCTAAGATTGGGGAAGTGGAGAAAAGAGAAATGGGGGTGTAGTATATAACATAACCCCAGATTTAAAAAAATGAAAATGAAGCCGACTTAGCAAAGCAACGTTGGGCTTAGTAGAAGAAAGCTGGCTAAAAACTCAACTTCGACTCACTCACTCACTCACTCATACACATTTATTGCTTTCTCTCTCTCTCTCTCTCTTCTTCTCTTTCTAAGGTTTGAGCGAAGCCGTGGTAGCAAAAAAAAAAACGAGATCTGCAGCGACGCGGCTCTGTCGGCTCCATTTTCCCTCTCTTTCATCACCAAAACTGCGTTTAATTTTTACATGGACTGGGGTGTTAATAGTAACAACAATCACTACAGAACTTACAAAGGTACTATACCTTAATTTACCTATTCATTCTTCATTACAACATTATATCTATCTGTAAATTCTATTCCATCAATAATCATGTATTTTTTTTGTTTGAGTAGAAGATCATAATAATAGTAATAAATCCATGATGGATTTGGAACTCATTTCAAACATGGATGGCCATGGCCTTGCTTCTTCAGAAAACCAACCAATTCCTGTCACTTCACCACTCAAACCAAGAAAGAAAACTATGACTTCTGTTTATCTGAAGTTCTTTGAGACTGCTGCTGATGGAAAGACTAGGAGATGCAAGTTTTGTGGACAGACCTATTCCATTGCAACCGCCACAGGTGCATTGCATACCTTTCTTATCCAATTGATTGAGTGTATATATCTTTTCCATTTTGTGTCTGTCGCCGCCGTAGGCCACTAACACACACATCAAACATGACACTCGCACATATACACCTATAATGATTTTAAAATATACAAGTAATTTTATGTAAATATGTGATGTAACTACATTTGTCGGTGTCAGACACCAAACACACCTTCAATCTGACTCAAGTGTCTATACTTGATGCTACAGAATTGTCTATAATATCCGCTATACTATGAAGCACAAATATTTCTCAGTTTAGGCGTGTTCTGGTGTCGGATATGTATTGGTCCGACACATATGATTACATTGAATTATGTTATTTTCTCAAATTATTGTCGATGTCAACGTGCCTGTGTCCGTGTCCATGTTTGAGTCTGTGCTTCATACTATATTAATAGTTGGTTTTCTTTTTTCAATAGTTGATTGTTTGCCTTTTATTCATGTGTAACTAATCCTTGATATATAAAATTATAAAAATCAATTAAAGACATTTGATGGTAGATCAGTTTTACATTGTAGCATCCTTGGTTATGAAGATGTTTACCAAACGATTGTGCTTTTTGTACATGCATTCACTAAAGTTCCTTTATTTATGTAGGCAATTTAGGGAGGCATCTTGCTAATCGCCATCCAGGATACGATAAGACAGGGGAAGCTGTCAGCAATTCAGCAACTCGGCCCAATGCCGTGGTCAAGAAAGATCAGGCTCGAGGAAAAGTAAACCAGGTGGATTATGATCATTTAAATTGGTTGCTCATTAGGTGGCTTATTTTAGCTTCTCTCCCTCCTTCAACTCTAGAAGAGAAGTGGCTCGTAAATTCCTACAAGTTTCTAAACCCGTCTATACAAATTTGGCCTAGTGACAAGTACAAAACTATACTTGATGAAGTCTTCCGAAGCATGAGGGAAGATGTAAGAGCATTGTTAGAACAGGTTTCTTTTAAGTTCTCCATCACACTTGATTTCTGGACTTCATTTGAACAGATTTTCTATATGAGTGTAACATGTCAGTGGATTGACGAAAACTGGTGCTTCCAGAAGTTGCTTCTTGATATCTGTCGCATACCCTATCCATGTGGGGGTGCAGAAATCTATCTTTGTCTTGTGAAAGTTCTTAAATTTTACAATATTGAAAGCAGAGTCCTGTCATGTACCCATGATAATAGTTCAAGTGCTATGCATGCTTGTCATACTCTGAAAGAGGACTTGGATGGTCAGAAAATAGGACCGTTCTGTTACATTCCCTGCGCTGCTCGAACTTTGAACCTGATAATAGTTGATGGATTGAGATCTGCAAAACAAGTAATTTCAAAGATCCGAGAATTTGTAATAGAGTTGAATGCCTCACCAATAATCTCTGAGGATTTTATTCAAATATCTACAGCTTATCAAGAAGGTACTTGGAAGTTTCCTCTTGATGTTTCAACAAGGTGGAATGGAAACTACCAAATGCTTGATCTTGTTCGCAAGGTATCTCTTTAATTAGCTTTATATTGAACATAAGAATCATCCAGAAAATTAACTATGGCAGCATTTTTCTCAAATCACTGTTAGCACTGCAGTCTACAAGACAAAACTTGGAATTATAATGATTTTCATGCCTGAAGTTTTTCATATCAACAATTGTCTGAAAAGTACTGTAATTTTTGTGTTTTCTAATGGATTCAGCCTGTGTGTTGATGTTTGTCTGAAAAGTACTTGATTTAAACTGTGGTACTGGTATGTATTACATTCATGTAGCATGTGACAGTAGTCGTGTATATTAAGATATCTTATGATGCATCACACTTCGCACTCTCACATGCACTCAAATTCAAAATTAGAAGGAATGAATAGTGTAAATCAATGCATATTTTTGGTGATGCAGGCTGGTAAATCAGTGGATTCGGTTATCCATAAATATGAGGGGACACTAGGCAGTAGGATACTGCTGAGCCCTTCTGAAAAAAGTGTGGTTAACATCATGCATCAATATCTTGAGCCATTCTACAAGACAACAAACGACCTCTGCACGAGCAATGTGCCAACTGTTGGGCTTGTCCTTTTCTTCATGGATCACATTTCAGAAACAATTGGTACCTGCAGAGAGTCATGTCCCAGCCCAGAATGGCTAAAAAGTGCTGCAGAAGAAATGGCTAAAAAGGCTAGAAATTATTTCAATCAGGTTTGCAACATATTTACATATATGACCGCTATTCTAGATCCTCGAATAAAGGCAGAGCTGATCCCTGATAGTTTAAACTTGCAAAGTTTTCTGGACGAAGCAAGGACACATTTTATAAGAAACTATTCTGTTAACCATTTCTCCTCCATGAGTTCTGGTTACAATGCACAAGAAATTGAAGATGGGGGAAATGTTTCCTTTGCTGAGGAAATAGCTCGCAAAAAACGTAGGACAAACATGAGTTCTGCCACTGATGAGCTTACACAGTATTTATCAGAGGCTCCAGCTCCGATAGCAACCGATGTTCTAGAGTGGTGGAAAGTAAACAGTGCGCGCTACCCTCGACTGTCTGTGATGGCTAGAGATTTCTTGGCTGTGCAGGCAACTTCAATTGTGCCAGAAGAACTTTTCTGTGGCAAGGGGGATGAAATTGACAAGCAACGATTCTGTATGCAGCATGATAGCACGCAAGCTATTCTTTGTATCAAGTCGTGGATTCAGGTTGGCATCAAGTTCAAGTTTAAGTCGACCGAGATAGACTACGAGAGGTTGATGGAACTAGCAGCTGCTTCTGGCACAGATAATAGCCCTTCAAGTTCTGAGAAGAAGCAAAAATAAATGATAGAAGATGTCAGCACTGAAGGGTGACAGTACTGAACTAACATGCAACATTACTTGTCATTTCTAGTTATATCTTTGACTTTGGCTCATTTTCACAACTTAGATAAGTAAACTGTTTATTTCTTAACAAAAAAAAAAACTTATTGATGTATTATATTAATATAATGCATTATGCTGTACAGTTCTGAATTCTGCAAATTACTAACCTAGAGAAATACCAAATATGCTCCTTGATGATGGAACTCTCTCTGCGCCTGTATGATATTTGTGTGAACCCCAATACAAACATATACTGAGTTTAAAAGATATTTACTGTCATACAATCACATCATTATGTAGATGTTTGTTGAGATGTTTCAACCACGAAGGTTGCTTAAAACTAGCTTAACTCGATATTTCACTATTCAAAAGATAATTATAAGTAAAAAAAAAAATAGAGAATTAAACGAAATATTGTGTAACAAGTGATAATTGATAACTCAGTCCCACATAGCTCTACCATCAAAATTTGGAAATGGATTCTCTAACTTTGCGATTTGGTAATTTTAACGCATTTAGAAAAAATGGTAACGATTGAAATAAATTGTTTAGATGAAAGATAAGTAGGTTAAGAGATATATATTGAAAGTTGTCAAAAGTAAAGAATTGAAATATAGACAACCTATTAGTTAAAACTGTACACTTGTCAATTTTTCATACCACAATATGTTAAATTACACATGCTCAAAATTTCATTGTATCATATATTTTTATAACCATGTTATAAAAACGAAGTATTTTATCGTCGATTATTGATGACTAATTTAAGTTGGAGAATTTATTAATGCACATGTACAAGGTGCACTCTTTCCATTTCCCTCCAAAATAGTTTCATGCTATTATTCCAGGTATGAAGTATTTACTGTGATTTTACATTATATTTCACAAATATCTTTTTTTGGTTAGTCATTACACAACCATCTCATATATGGACTCTACAGTACACATAATATTAACCTACAAAATTTATTATATTTTTAAAAGTTGAATTTAAATTGGTTTGAGTAGAGAGGAGCTTGATTTCGCTTAGAAAAACACAATGAACCGAATGACATGCTATAAGACAAACTGGTCCTGGCAGAAATGTCTTATTGAAGTAGATCCACATACTTAAACTTAGAGATGCAAAACTATAAATAAATGCTTCTTTTATTTCACGGTTCCTATTGTTGCCAAATAAGTAATACATGAAAAAGAAAAAGTCAGAGTGTGATGGCATTGATCCACCTGATATGAGGGAACCTACACAAAGCCAAAAACAAAACCCCATTTCCCACCTCTATTCCTTCCACGTACACAACTTGCATGTCATCAAAATAACCTCACACCTGTCCCTTTATTATTAAACTTCACTCACAAACTTCACTCTTCATTTTCACTTTGGTTATTATTCACTTTCCTCTTTCATTCTCTCTCAAACAAATCACATTTCCAATGGCTGATCATGACCAAAGCTCAGCCACATTTCTAAGAAAGCTTCAAGACAACCTCCACTCCCCAAACTCAACCCAGCTCGCCGGTCTCCTAACCCTACTTGTCACCGGATCCATTTTCCTCCTCCTCACCGGTCTAACCATCGCCGCTACCGTCGTCTCCCTCATCTTCTTCTCCCCATTGATCATCGTTTCAAGCCCAATATGGGTCCCAGCTGGCACCTTTTTCTTCCTCCTATCTGCTGGATTCTTGTCCATGTGTGGATTTGGTGTTGTTGCTGTAGCTGCTTCCTCTTGGTTCTACCGTTACTTTAGAGGTCTTCATCCTCCCGGTTCGGACCGGGTTGATTATGCAAGGAACCGGCTTTATGATACTGCTTCCCATGTTAAAGATTATGCTAGAGAATATGGTGGATATTTGCAGAGTAAGGTTAAGGATGCAGCTCCTGGTGCTTGATTGAACCAAACCGGTTCGGTTGGTTCACTAGCTTATACTATCATATATTATATTGAACCGGGTTTTTTTGTTTTGTTTTGTTTATTTGTTTTGTTAAATGTTACTTATATATGGTTCAATATTAAGTTAAGGTGTGTGTACGTAATCATAATTGTTAGTGGAATTAACTATTAAGTTAGTGGAATATGGTTCAATATTATGTCATCTTTATTCTTTTGTTACTTTTTTTCACTTTGGTGTGATGCAATCGTGTCTGTCTATGTCTTACTGTTTGACATGGGCATGAGAAGAATCACGAATATATTCCTTCTTTTTATAATGTCGAGCATATTCGGTTTGTTATTCTATCCTAGTTGTCTTCGTTATGATTATGTATGTTAAATAAAATTGCAAGGAAATGAGAAATTAAAAGAAAAACTCTATCCTAGTAGAGTTTGTAATATGATTTTACTGCGCTATTAATTAATACTAGGGTTAATGATGTGTTTCGTCCTTACAAATAGGGGTCGTTTAAAAATTCGTCCTTGTATTCGTTAATCCTTGCTTTTTAGCCTTGCAAAGTTTAATCAGTTAAAATTTCGTCCCTTGACCCAGTTAATGACTGCCACGTCACTAATTTGATGACGTGGCAATCACTGCCACACATGAAATTCCAATTTTGCCCTTAAGAAGGGGAAGAAAGAATTGGAAACCCATGGGTAAAATTGGAATTGGAATTTCATGTGTGGTTTAGTGACATGGCAATGATTAAGTGGGGAGGGACGAAATTTTAACTGATTAAACTTTGCAAGGCTAAAAAGCAAGGATTAACGAATACAAGGACGAATTTTTAAACGATCTATATTTGCAAGGACGAAACACATCATTAACCCTTAATACTATATACACTGATGTTCCAACCGGAGTACTAGAGCAATTCAAATGTTAAAACCAATTCTTTGCTCATTTTTGGTGAGTCATAATCAGCTAAATCATTATGCTAAAGAACTTTAAAAGTCAACCCGAACTCGTTCGATTGTCTTTTTTTACACACATTTATAGCTAGAACCAATGTGGCAATGTTAGATGCTTATGTGTGTTGGATTCAATTGTGATCGATTAGTGTATATATATATATATGGATAAAATATTTGATTCACAACATAGATGAATCATATGCTTAATTCATGTCTTATGGTGTGAATGTGATGTCCTTTTCTTTGTACGATAGAGCATCATCTTGTAGTTGTCTGATGCTCGCAGACTCCCAACACATGTACTATGTGGGTCTTGTCTCTTGACACATAACTTTAAAATAAATGTAATTCCATCCAATACAAGATTTATTTATTTTTTAGAGAATCCAATACAATATTTTTTTGAAAAATATTGCGTAATATATCCTTTATTGACTTTCATTTTATTGAAAAATAATTTTTTTTATTAAAATTGTGAAACAACATCTGAAAAAGCTATATAGTCATATAAAAAAAACACGGATGGGAAATTGGGTAATATTGGCAAATTGTTTAAATACATCTTTGTAAAGGTCACTCCGTTGATAGAAGGGGAAAAAAACACTCTATTGCATAATATTTTATTTGCTGTAGACTTTTTTTTTTTTTAAGGAATTTACTGTAGACTTAATTGCACAATATTGCATTCTATTAGTTGGGAATTTTCATTTAAATAATCAAAACCAAAACCACAAAATCCATCCAAAAACTAATGCAAAATACTCCTTCGGTTTGGTTCAATTTTAAAAAGCAATCAAAATATTCTATCAAATTGTATATATAAGTTTTAATACTTTATTATATCAATTCTCTAAAAAAAATACTTTATTATATCAAAAATAAAAAATTAATACTTTATTGTTTTTAGTATGAGATGAGATGTTGTACTAACTTAAATATATCAAAAATATATTTTTCACGAGAATATATTTCAAGGATCGTTCGTATTTTTTGTTTTAGTGTAGATCGTTCATTGTTTAAACCAATTGGAGGGGGCCGAAAAACAAAAATAAATACTATGATAACGACACATTTCCCAAAATCGTGCCAATACAATAAAATTCATTTTAAGAGAGGCCTCCATAGAGGTGAAAGAAAGGAAATTGTGACACAAAATAAGGGTTAAACACAATCCATCATTTGACTATGTTAACTAAAGGCTCGGGAAACAATTGTTTCGAACTAGACCAAGGTTCAATGACTAAATGAACCAGGTTATCTCAAGTCACTAGCTAATATGCAGATCATCACATTGACTCGTCCTAAATATACCAAAGTAGAACCGCTAAAGGGATATGTATCATCTATTTCAGATCTTATGTTGTCCTCATCTAATATAATCACATGTGTCCAAATAGACATTTGTCTCGACCAGTACTTTGGTGTTGTGAAACCTTAATTTCCCTACTTTAAGAGCTACCTCACAGCCTTTTACTGAGATATACACTTTTCTACTCTAAAAACCTAACATAATATTCACATTCTTACTCTGATAGTCAAAGTATGCGTAGATACATCACCCCTTTTAGAGGAACAAGATATGTTGATCAAAGTACATGGTACTTAGTTGTTCAACACTCTATTAGGTTAAAGATCTCTAATCCAATAAAATTAATATGAGATGATATTATTCTTACACAATATTTGCCTCACACATTTTGTTTTACAAACAACATAAATCATTTTTACAATAATGAATTCAAACATAAATCAATTTATATTGTACCCATTTTTAATCAAAATCAGCTTTTATCATCAGATGATCAAAGACACACCTAAGTATTTGAAATTGGAAAAGAGAAGTATTTTTTTATTTAAAATAGAAAATAAAAATTTACAAAGAATCCGAAGGTTTTTATTTAGCACCTTTCTGCCGCGTCTTTCATACCAGAGAAACCTCCGGCGATCGTGCTCTCTCCGGCATCCGTCATTCACTGTTCTCCGCCTCTCTTCTCATTGGTCAGTCACAGCTAGTCCTTCAATTTCAGTTTTTTTTTTCATTCAAGTTCAACAATTGAGTGGATTTCACTGTTAGTATGTTTTCATAGTTATTCCATCAAGTTTAAATACGAAATTTAAAATTCTTCTTACAAATATTCAATCAAGTTTAATTAGCAAGTGTTTATAGCTGCTTAATCAAGGCCCTGTTTGGATAAACACCTTATTTTGCAGCTATTTCTACTACACAAGATAAACAAAGTCAAATTTGCTTTTGTATAAAGCTATAGCTTATTTCTATAAGCTACAACTTATAGAAATAAGCTGAAAACAATCTATGAACATGCTATAATAATAAACGTTGAAGTGTGTGTTTTTCAGGCATGCTCTTTGTTGCCTTGACATGATATCAGAATGAAGAAATTTATTTGAATGCATATAGTTTAGGCACATACATTATATTTTATCTGATTTTTCTCTTCTCCT
>Ga0209282_1000821_pt1 | contig 15915 bp, 8 predicted proteins | sample Mtrugardesep15_FD_187529 | JGI IMG/M metagenome (GOLD analysis project Ga0209282, IMG submission 187529) | Root nodule microbial communities of legume samples collected from California, USA - M. trunc garden sep15 (SPAdes) (version 2) | ecosystem: Host-associated > Plants > Roots > Nodule...
TTAAACACATTTTGTTCCAACACAATTCACCAACAATTCGCATGTAAAAGATTTCACCAACAACATATATGCACACAACATATATAATCACCGTCAACATATATGCATTCGACATATATAGCCACCAACAACATATATGCACTCAACATATATAATCACCAACAACATATATGCATTCAACATATACATATAATCACCAACAACATATATTCACATTCAATCTTATTCACAAAAGAATTATAAGATAGAAAGGCTCAATGAATATATCTTCAACTAGTTTCGTATAATATGATTCACTACTTTAACAATTTAAACCAATGAACCAAAACAAAACAAAACAACTTGCCTCAACTATGTAGGTACACTAGTCACATATGAATGTAGGTGTACGTACATGAACGTTTCACCGGTCAATTACTACGAAATCATACAAATCACAAAGTTCGTCTCACTTTATCATTTTGCAAAACCAAAGCATTTTTCAAAAGAAAATTAAGTTTGATTCAACAAGGCATAGATTAAATACTCTTAAACACTTTAAATAAACTCCTACTACTCAAGTTTTGAAGTTTGGAAGCAAACCATAAATTTTGGGTTAAATTGGAAATAGTTATACTAAGTTTTCCTAAATCAAAATCCACAACATTTTTCAATCAAACCAAAGCCATCGAAAAGCTAGTTCAATTATCCAAAACTTTCATGTTTACACCAAAAAGCTAATTCGAAAAGCAATGTTCATACACAATACTCACATGCCCAGCCCTATACATGCTCATAACCGACCCATTCCCATTATACCCTTCACGGCCTCATAATTTCACGTACCCGTCCCACGTAACACCATCTTCATTCTCCATCAACATACATAAACCCTAATTCTCGACCTCACATTCGTTGCAGAAATGGCATGTGCTAACGGAGGAGAATGGATACAAGTATTCAAAGAAGGAATTGGTTTGGTTTTGGGCCGTTGGTCTGCACTCCAATATGCCATTGAACAAGGATTGTGCGACTATGACTCTCACCTAGAAGCTTAAAACCTCGCTTCCAGCATTCTTTCTTGGTTCATTCAATCCAAAGACCATGATGTTTATGATCTTGAAACTTTACTTGATAAAGCCATGGATTCTTTCTAACTTGTGCATCAAGAGGGTAGCGTTGAAGAGGTCCCCTATTGTTCCCAGAGGAAGGGTTTTAGTAATTCGGAGTTCGGCTGTGAGATAGTATGGTCGAACTATTGACAATTTGTCCGACACTTTTAAGGTCTCTTAATTCTTAGAGCATCGGTCTTTTTTTAAGGATACTCATGCAACTTACACCTGCTTTGCTTCAATGATGATAGAATACCTTATTTTGCACCCAAAAACATTGATAGTGTGGCGTAGATTGAGGTTGTTGACCTTTGGTTGCACCTTTTTGCATATGTCTTTTAGAATATGTTTTTGGAGTTAGTCAAATAGAATTTGAGCTTTGTATATTTTGCGACTAGTTAAATTTATTTTTTTTGGAGTAAAGGATGCTTATAGCATTTCATTTATAATCAACTGTTCAATACTCGTTGATACATTAGTAAATATATTTGAGCTAGATAAAGACATGGTTACCCTTTCTAACACACAAGCTACTTCATTGTCTTGTTACTTGTTGAAAAACATGTATGTATGTTCTCACATTGTTTACTTGCTCTTACTTTTTATGTTCATGTTTGTGATTATGTAGGTAGCTAAAGTACTAATGAAAATGTACGAAGAATGCTTAGTTGGTAATTTTAAGCCTATCGAGCGTCTCAGGGAAGCTAGTCGTAATCAAGTTACTCATCCTCCCGTGTGAAAGGTAAATTAAGGCACAATGCAATTGGAATGGAACTTAACTGTTCTATAATTGGTTTTGCAATATCAAATATATAGAGTTCTAACTTATAAGTATCATTGATTTAGATTTTTTAAATGTCTACATATGTGGTATTTTAAGAGAGAAGAATATTGAATTGTTAATTGATGTGATGCATGATTTGGTTGTCCTATTCTATAACTTTATGCTAGAAGACTTAATGATACGCTTCCTTGCTTTCAGTTTCACTCACAGAAACAGTGAAGAGATGCAAATGTGTGTAGTAGTATTCAAGTTACAGAAAATCCTCTGAACCAAGTTTAACCTTCAGAGAGACACTCTTCTGTCAACATAATTCTAAACCAATTTATTTGTACTATTTTCTACCAGATTTCCCTCCCATATTCCTCCACAGTCCACACCTCAATTCTGTTTCTTATGTGTCTAACTAACATGCTTCTGAGCCCCCACATCTTTCTCACCCTCCCCTTTGGCCAACACCTCTGATGTATTTGGCCAAATAGCTACTTGAGTTGTCTACGTTCGGCTTGATCAATTGCGGTTGTTGACACTTGACAGTTGTATTGAGGAATCTGATGAAAGGTATAATCGTATTTACATGATATTTATGAAAATGGAAATGATATAAACTGCTGTAGTCTTGTACCATGTTAAAAGAAGTGATCAAATTTAGGGACTGCTTGATCTCGCAGCTGAAAGGGACTGCTTGATCCCGCAGCTGAAGGTTGTTGATTGTATTATTTACTTATAGTATGGTTTTATAATTTTACGGATTGTATTCTAATTTTGGCTCTTCTTATCTTATTCCATATTATAGCATGGTTTCATTAGGCGGTTTGGCTTTATTGGGTATTTTAGTCTACAGAGAAGTTTTCACTGCAAACATTTAGAGGCTTTTGAGTTTTGACGATCCAATGATATACAATTCGAGTATCTGAGTTTGAGTTAAATGAGTAGTATTTCATGTTTTATTAGGTCGTGAGAGATTCCCATCAAGAAAATCGAGTATCTGAGTTTGAGTTGTTGGTGCTCCCTTCCTTGCATGCATTCTGCTTACCTTTCTTCATTCACCCCAATTCTTAGGCCTTTATTTCGTGGCCATCAGCCCCCCTCCATAAACAAACTTTGATCAAACCTTTAATTTAGATGGAAATTATCTATCTGCGAACTTAATTTACATTCTGTAATTGTAACTTTGATTGCTCTATGTAGCCTAGCACAACATGTAGGAAAAGACTTGGTTGTTGATATTCATGTGAACAACTTTTATGATAATTTCTTAACATGGGACTAAATGATGGTAATTTGCTATATATGTTAATTTTGCATGTTTGGTTGATGGATACACAGTTCTCCTTGATTACACATGTCCTGACAAACATTAGATGGTCATCCACTTTACTTGAATTGATGTCGAACGTTTTATGTTGTGATAGGTTGTGAATGGTGATGAAGACAATGAAGATAGTGATTCTGACGATGAAGATAGTGAGGATGATAATTCGGCAAACATGAATTCCGTGAACAGGCCGGTTAATGGGTCTCAGCCAGAGCACAATTCTAATGAAAACATTATTGAGGGTGATAATGCTGCAAACATGGACGTGGACACTTCAAAATCCGAATCCAACATGAATACTGCGAACAAGCCGTTTAATGGATTTCAGCCAGAGGTTGCGGGTAAAGCAGACGATGGATGGTTTGTGGTTTCACACAAAAAAAATAAGGGTAAAAAGTAGATGAAGTCTTCTGCAGTTTTTTTTTTTTTTTTTGTGCTTTTTAAGCTGTTTCAAACCTTATTAAGGTGTGTAACTATGTTATAAGCAGACTTTTTGTTTACTTATTTAGAGGAAACCTTCCATCCTCCAAGGTCTATTCCAATGAAAAAAAATAGTCAAATGATTTATTGAAATGCTACATCACTTTTTTTCCCCTATACTTTACATAGTATGTTTGTAGTTTGTACTTTTTGTATCATGGAAGGTTGTACCAGATCTTCCAGCTGAGCGAACAGATAAGTTAAGTCGGTCACATGTCTTTCTTTCACAGACTTATAGCACACTTTTTCATTCTCAACTTAATGGTTCTCTATCATAAAAAATTTCCACTCATTTTGGCTAGCACACAGTTTTTCACCTTGGAACATCCATCCACATTTTGATTTTGATTTTACTCAAACTACACATTCTAAACTATGCTTACATTTTCTTTACAATAGCTATAAACTGAGACCTGTTCAATAATACTATTTTTTTCATAGTTCACATGCGAACCATTTACGCACAAAAAGGTAAGTGTTTATCGAGTGATTTGTATTGTATATCCTGATTTCATGATTGACGCCACTTTCAAATTTTCAATTTGTGATTAGTATAAAGGCTTAAGAACTTTAATAATGCCACACCTTTTGGAGATGATGCTTAAGGATCACCATATTAGTTCAGTAGAAAGAAAAGTCATTTAAACTAAATTCATAAATGCTTCATGCAGTTTATCGAAAACTAAATTTACTTTGTCAGCATGTTGGCTCCAAATACAGTTGCCACCGAGACTGGACACACTAGAATTTAGAAAGTCCTAACCAACAAAGATGAACAACGCTTTATTTCAAAAGTAAATATGGAACAACAAATTCAAGGTTATACTTATAGCCTTTGCTTGTATGTATAGTTTTTATCTTGCCACAGAAGGAAGAGGACCTGTTGGTATCAAATACAAGTCATCTTTTCTTTTGACGGTCGCTCCAAATTGCTCAGTCATGTCTAAGTCCTCACCTTTCATTCCATTGGGAAGCCTCCAATCAAAGTGATACAACATCAATGCAAGTGCCAACTCAACATTTATCAAACCAAATGTGCTACCTGGACATATTCTTCTTCCGGCACCAAAAGGAATGTACTCAAAATTAGTCCCTTTATAGTCAATAGAGGTACCAATGAATCTCTCGGGATAAAACCTCTCAGGTTCAGTCCAGTACTTTGGATCTCTTCCAATCGCCCATGCATTGACTATCACCTTGCTTTTGATTGGTATATGATACCCATCAATCTCACATGCTTGTCCACATTCTCTTGGAAGTAAAAGAGGACCTGGAGGGTGTAACCTTAAGGTCTCTTTCACAACTGACTTCAAATAAGTGAGTTCATTTATACAATTTTCTTCAACATTTCCTTTCATGTTGAATATTTCTCTTACCTCATCTTGTGCCTTTTTCATCACTCTTTGATCCCTTACCAACTCTGACATTGCCCAAACTATAGTAGAAGCTGATGTGTCACCTCCAGCACCAACAATATTCTGAAAAGAAAATGTAAGGATATCAAAAGAGAGAGCTAAATGAGATATTTTGATGGCATCCAATAGGTCATCACAAGGTTTTAAATCGAGGTTGCGTCACAATCCTCAATAATGCGAAAAATTGCAAACATGTATTGTGATTCTATCGCTGTCATCAAGACATCAAAAACCTTGATGTCGCGACACATTGATAACTTTTAAAAAAAAAGAAATATCTTGTTTTAACTATGGCAAATAGTAGTATTGCTCTAAAGTATCAAACATTCAATTCAATCTAAGATCTGCATCAAGGGGTTTATTATCCTTACCAGGATTATAGACTTGATATTGTTATCAGTTAAACGTATATCTTGGTCACTATCATTACCGCCTTGGAATTTTAGAAGAACGTCGACCAGATCTTCTTCTTCTTCTCCACCTTGACTTTCATTTGCATTTGACTTTGCTTCTTTATGTTCAATGACAATGTTTTCTAGTATTTGATCAATTTGTCTATGCAACCTCTCAAGTTTAGGCCTCAAACCGGAAACACGTTGAAGCCATTTCGCTGAAGGAAATAGTTCAGCTATGTCAAAACCTCCTGCAATTGATTCTCCATTTCCAATAGACCCAAACTCTTCTCTGCCTTTGCCTTTGCTGCCAAACGCGGCCTTTGTAATGATAGCAAATGTTGATGAAACTACAAGCTGAGTTATATTGACCGGCGACCCTTGTTGCGAATCAATCTTTTTGATGAGATTGGTGAGCTCTTCTTCTCTTATTGGTTGAAATGAACTAACACGCTTTTGTGTGAAAAGCTCCATTGTGCATATTTTTCGTAGTTGTCTCCAATAATTTCCATAAGGTGAAAAAGCAATATCTGTGTAATCATATGACAGTATTTCTATAGTTAGAAGTTTAGGCCTAGATGCAAATATGACATCATGGGTTTTAAGTACCTCCCTAGCATACTCTGGTGAGGAAACAACAATTGCAGTGATCTCTCCAAGTTGTAGGTGCATCAAGGGTCCATAAATTTTGGCCAAGTCTCTTAATTTTCGATGCGGTGTAGAAGTAACTAAATGATGTATGTTTCCTATAATAGGTAGCTTCCATGGTCCTGGAGGTAGCTTTGGAGCTGACCTTTTTTCCTTGAGATTCTTCCCTATTTTCAGTGCCACAAGTATGAAGAGGAAAAATGAGGCAAGGACTGTTGAGTCAAAAAACTTGAAATCCATGGAGTTAACCAACTAGAAAGGAGTAGTATAGTGCTAGCTTTCAACAAAGGTTTAGTATTTGTCCCAAAAAAAATAAAATTAAGGTTTTAAATATAGGTGAAGGTGATGAGATTAGGAATAAACCAACTAGTAACGTGTATTACAACACTGCACTAGGTATATGCTTATTTTCAATCCTTGGTTCTTGTTATTATAGTCCTTGGATCTCTGCATTATACACTTATTTCTTTATGTTTTTATTTGAGTATGCATTGATTATACTAGATAAATAACAAATTAGTCATTGTGAGCTTAGTTCAGTTGATATAGAAAATGTATAATATATGTAAGCTCGGGGTTCACACCCCGGCCACCATGGAAAAAAATAAATAGCAAAATAAAAAGAAAATATTTGGCAACAATCATAAAAAAAAAATTGGTTAGCAACTAGGGCTGACATACACGTCAAGATTTTGGGATCTCTATAGTTTTGTTTTTTACATTATTAAGAATCTCAATGCAACTACACACCTGCTACAAGCCTACAACAATTTAAAATCTTGATCTTTGGCATCGAAATCTTCATCAACGATTTATTTATTTGCTTCACGCTTTCAACGACTTTCTTTAAGATTTCTTTTTTGTCTTTACATCAGGGAATGCACTCTCAGAGTATTTCAAATTGCCAATAGGTCTATGTTTGGGGGCATTTAGGGTGGAAAAGCTAATAAGCATTTATATGGACATCAGACACGACACGGACATTGACACATCGACATCGTTAATAATTTAAAAAAATCATATAATTCAGTGTAATTATATGTGTTAGTGTCGTGTCGATGTCAGACACCGACATGTGTCTGACATCGGAAAATGTCCATGCTTCATAACAGAAAAGTATGGGTAAGTTCATTATTTGCCATTAGATCAAAGAAGAGCATAATTTTACTATAGTCTCCCCACCCTGTGTTTTTCTTTAGAACATCGTCTTCAACCTTCATAAGAGAGAATATGAGAGCACAAGATAGTCAACTTCAACCTCCACAAGAGAGTATGAGAGCACAAGATAGTCAAAATCTAGATTTTATGCATGATTGAGAAATAAAATCGTAACATTAATTGTAAGATTATACAAACTCATAAATCTTAATATTTGCATATACATTCATATGTATGCATGTAACATAGCATAAGTAAGACAAAAAAACCTTAAGTCAAACTTGAAATATTGATGTAAATTTAAATTCATAAGCATTGATCACGATTACAACATAGTTGCAATTACTTACATAATTTAAACTTGACATATTTAAGTAATTATAGCACTAACACTCACAAAACAATTTGGGTTGACTTAAAAGTGTTGACTTGGGATTTTGAAATGTGCTCCTCTCAATGTCTAATGTTGGATTCTCTCTTATGTTGCCTTATGCACTTCCACCACCGCTACCATAATTGTAGAATCATTTCAAAGATTCATAGATTATACATGATTTCATCAAAATAAGATTGTGTGTATACTCATAATCGCCGAGGACTAGTATAACCACAAAATTATAAGATTTTACGACTCCAACCAAGATTTTGACAACCATATGAGAGTAGATCGATCTACCCCCAAACTCTACTATACCCTCTCTCCCTCGCCAAAACCTACGACCCCATCATGTCCGTCCATTTCGGCTCCATCACCATCACCTCTTCCCTTGCAACCACCCAAAAAATTGATACAACCCAATTTAAGTAGGGCAAGACTCTAAAATTTAGAGGAAGAAACTAGAGAATTTAGAAAATGAAACGGATTATATTTTCATTAATTTCTATTGAGGCCATACAATCCTTATACATACCGGTGCATACACATATATAATAATAAGACAACTACTATAATTACACAATAACTGCCAAATAACTAACTTGTATCATATACCTAAAAGACCCTTATAAAATAGGTAATTATTTTATAATAATATCATATCTTATTGGTTAAAAGGCCCTTTCAAAATCAACAGGACTGACCCTTAAAGGGTGCAAACAACTCTACCGAATTCGGTCTCCAAAATTTTGGGAACTAAAATATACTTTTTTTCTTTTATATTTTTTTTATATAGAATACATATAAAGAATTAATTTAATAACGGAGACATATTTCAAACAGTAATGCATTGTCTAGTGGTAGAAGGCCATTGTCATGGGATCAATACTTAGATAACATTTTCTCAGTTTTAATTTTTTTTTTTCTAGCATGAGAGAGTTTTCATTTGGGTCTAATTTATTATGGATTTGAGGTGATATTTTTATCTCCAACCTATTGGATTATATATACACAAATAGAAACATTATAAATTTTTGTCTTATTTTTATTAAAACACTTCTTGTAATTTTTGGCTCATACTTATCGGTATAAAATTGCAAAGCTCTAACAACAAACATTATAATTATTCCTTTAAAAAATCATTATAAACTTTTCTTGCCCTTACTCGTCTTAACAACCTTCATCAATCTAGAAGGGTTGATAAAAAAGATAATCGTTTACGGTTATATTTTTATAGTATTGATTAAAATATGGATTTTTTTATGTTAATTACAATGATAAACATTTTTTATGTTTGTAGATTTTATTTTCAATTTAAATAAAAGATTGCTCTTAAAAAAAAAAGGATGTTTTTATTTTATTAAGGTCTATTTTTATTATAAGAATCTGGCCTCCTATTTCACATGAACGACCCTAAATATAAACCTTGTAAAAAGAAACAATTGTTGAGATAAATTTTCCGGGGTCCCATTGTTTGATTCGAGGGAACCTCACTTCTATAGACACACCTAAATATTGACGGGGATCCCATTGTTCAAAATCGACACAGAATTTAAAACCGATCACAATTAGATTCCAGCCCCATCACAGTTAGTTGTCTGTGGCATGTAGCACTCTATGGGCCCGTTTGTTTTGGATTTTTTTTGAAAAAAATCTATTTTCTTAAATAAAAAATCACTTTTTTTATTTTTGCAGTGTTTGTTTTAGATTTTTAAAAAATCCATGTTGCTAAAAAAAATATTTTTAGCCTCAAAATGAAAAGCTATTCTAAGTAGCTTTTTCAAAATCCATTTTTTTTAATACAAGGAACTCAAGTGTAAGAGTTTCAAATATTAAAAAAAATGATTTTTAGGATAATAAACAAACAGAAATAGGTTTAGATTTTTTTAAAAAATCTCGAGATTCTTTTAACACAAAATCTATTCCTTTTAAAGCTGAAACAAACGCACCCTATATTGAAGCACTCATAATTGAAACAAGTCAAGCAATGAACCATTGATGTCAATAACAAAGAACACACCACTGTGATTATACCAAGCATAAACCATCATATATCAATTATGCAACCTGCATGCTACTAGCTTTTGCTTGCCACAATGCAGCACCATCATATGTCAATTGTAAAGGAGACATCTTCATAGTAATATGGGGGTAATCAATGCACCATCATATATCGTTGTATTAAGGGAATTTCATTCAGAATCGCACAAACATTCATTGCTTTAGATTTCACTACTTTCGTTGGTGTGTTTGGTTTTGCCCCACCACGCTTCATTTGTATTTTTCTTTATTTCTTCAATAATATTCTTAAGAGTTAAGAGGTGCTGCAATTGATTTTTAGGGCATGGTGTACCAACCTAGTTACCACATGATTTTTATAGTGACATGTCTCCACTTCCTATTGCTTTAATAAAAAGAACTTTTTCATTCTCGCCTTAATGGTTCACCATCATCAAAAATAGATTTCCACTCATTTTGGCTGCTACATAGATTTTTACCTGGGATAATCCAGATTATGATTTTCACTCAAACCACCAATTCTAAACTTAGACCACAAATTCTAAACTACGTTCACATTTTCTTTGCACTAGCTATAAATTTTCACATTGAACCAATTTTTTTCATTGTACAGTTTACACATGAGCCACATACATGAAAAAGGTAAATGTTTACCCGTTGATTTACTTCCATCGTAGATACTTTAAGACCAAGATATTAGTCCCAACGAGTATGAATAACCTAACCTGGTTAACATTTCCCATAAGTTTTTAAGGGAGGGAAAAGAAAGGGTGTATAGGCCGGCGAAAGAGCGATCATTTATTCATTTTCGAGTTTTTTCAATCCAGTTATTACAAAAGTATATATTCATATGCAGTTTATTCCAAACATTATTATCCACTTAAAAATATTTGTCAACAATAATTCAGAAAGTCCCCAACCCTAATAAACCCAAACATAGATAAACAAAGTTTTATTTGAAAACTAAATGTGGAACAACAAATTTAGAAAGTCCATCCAACAAAGTTTTCTTTTGCTTGCATGGTTTATACAATAGAGGAAAGAGGTGCAGTAGGTATCAAGTACAAGTCATCTTTTCTTTTGATGGTAACTCCAAATTGCTCAGTCATGTCCAAATCCTCACCTTTCATTCCATTAGGAAGCCTCCAATCAAAGTGATACAACAATAACGCAAGTGCCAACTCAACATTTATCAAACCAAATGTGATGCCGGGGCATATTCTTCTTCCAGCACCGAAAGGAATGTACTCGAAATTAGTCCCTTTGTAGTCAATAGAGGTACCAATAAATCTTTCGGGATAAAACCTCTCAGGTTCAGTCCAGTACTTTGGATCTCTTCCAATTGCCCATGCATTCACTATCACCTTGCTTTTGATTGGTATATAATACCCATCAATCTCACATGCTTGTGCACATTCTCTTGGAACTAAAAGTGGAGCTGGAGGGTGTAACCTTAAGGTCTCTTTCACAATTGACTTCAAATATTTGAGTTCATTAATATAGTTCTCATCAACAATTCCTTTTGTGTTGAATATTTCTCTAACTTCATTTTGTGCTTTCTTCATCACCCTTGAATCCTTGATCAACTCTGCCATTGCCCAAACTATGGTAGAACCCGATGTATCACCTCCACCACCAAACATGTCCTGAAAATTCGATATGTAGTTTTTTAATAAATAATTGTTTTTTTTTTTTAATAAAAGTTAATACTTTTAGTTGCTTTAACATTGAACATGACAAACCCTAATAATAATAATAATAATAATAAAAAAGTATCTAACATTCATCTAAATTATACTTCAAGGGGTTTATTATCCTTACCAGGATTACAGCCTTGATGTTGTTGTCAGTTAAGCATATATCTTTGTCATTATCATTGCCACTTTGGAATTTAAGAAGAACGTCAACCAAATCTTCTGCTTCTTCTTGGCCTTCTTTTGCTTTTGACTTTGCTTCTTTATGTTCAATGATGATGTTTTCTAGTATACGATCAATTCGTCTATGCAACCTCTCAAGTTTAGGCCTCAAACCGGAAACACGTTGAAGCCATTTCGCTGAAGGAAACAGTTCACCAATGTCAAAACCTCCTGCAATTGATTCTCCCTTCCCCAACGTCGCGAACTCTTCTTGGTCTTTGCATTTGTTTCCAAACGCGGCCTTTGAAAGGATAGCAAATGTTGACGAAACTACAAGTTCAGTGAGATTGATGGATGACCCTTGCTTGGAACTAATCCTTTTTATGAGATTGGTGACCACATCTTCTCTTATTGGCTTGAATGAACTTACACGTTTTTGTGATAAAAGCTCCATTGTGCATATTTTACGTAAATGTCTCCAATAATTTCCATAAGGTGAAAAACCAATATTTGTGAATCCATATGATAGTATTTCCATGGCCAAAATTTTAGGCCTAGATGCAAATATTACATCATGGGTTTTAAGTATCTCTTTAGCATAGTCTGGTGAGGAAACAACAATGGCAAAGATTTCTCCTAGTTGTAGTTGCATCAACGGTCCATGTATTTTGGCCAAGTCTCTTAATTTTCGATGTGGTGTAGAGGTAACAAGATGGTGTATGTGTCCTATAATAGGTAGCTTCCATGGTCCTGGGGGTAGGTTTGGAGCTGAGCCTTTTTTCTTGAGATTCTTCCCTATTTTCAGCGCCACAAGCATGAAGAGGAAAAATGAGACAAAGGATAAGGCAAATATTTGGGAATCCATGGAGAAAGGTGTAGTATTGTGCTGGCTACTTAGCTTGGTTCATTATACATAGAAGGCGAAGGATTTGAGTTACATCACATGGGGATAAATCCAACTAGTAATGTTTATTATAATTTACTAGCGAAATAACGTGTCCGTCTTTTCGCTCTTTTTATTGTGCGAACTTGCGTAGATTATCAACGATATTTTATAAAAATTTGCATGTAAATTGTAAACAATATTTTATGTAAATTTTTCGAAATAGATTAAAATTATAAGTATAGATATTTGTGACTTTCAAATATAACAAACCATATCTATCTTTTTCAACGACGACAATAATATAACAAATATAATAAAAATTCTTATATTTTTAAAAAACATCAATAATATAACATTATTATATAAAAATTTGTTTAAAGTTATAATTGAAATAACAAAAAAAATCAGCCCAAAAGAGTCGATAAATTTTGTTATTTTATTTATATATAGTATAGATATAATCATTTTTTTATTGCACAATACACGATAAATTTTGTACAACGTTTTTTTTATTTATAAATTTTGATAGTACTATAGAGATTAAATGTGTGTGAATTTCAAATTATAACAAAACATATTTATCTTTTTTATAGTATACATATAAGCCTAAAGATATTTTTGGTCTCTTAGCTCTATTGCATGGTTCATATAATCATATTAGAATAACACAAATTCTTATTTATTTATTTTTTTGGGTGATGAAATGTGAAATTCTTATTTAATCATCAACAAAAGATGGACATAGTTACCTACGTTAAGTTAACACTAATCAAAAATATTCATTTGTTGTTTATTATTTGTGTTATTCATGTTGAGTAATCCATGAGATATGACATAAATAGTAGAAAAGTAATGAATAATTTTGATCGTTGTCAACTCAACATGAATAATTATACCCACTTTATTGATAGATAATGTGATTCTCACATTTGAATGATGTTTATGAACCAAATAATTAAGTGCTAATATCATCTCGAATAGAAGTGTCTCTTAGTAATTTTTAATGACGGAACCTATTTAGAATTTTTGTTAGAGTCATTAAGTACTTATTAAATAATATTATTAAAAAATTATTAATAAATTATATTTACATGCGATACTCATTTAAATAAAATAAAAAAAAGTATATTCGTAGATGCTCTAAGTTCTAATTGATACTAACATTTTGCATAACCGTTGAGTATAAAAAAATATATATTTTGGGTGTGACCTGCCTCTAACCGACCGAGGGCAATCCTTAATTTTAGAAGATTTTCTTCAACGTACTAATACCAAATTAAATAAATCAGTGGGTCATTTCCCCAATTACATTAACTTTTCTATCTGCCCTATACAACTATTTTAAACGTACGCTGTCATCCTCTAGACTGCACCCCAAGCTGAGACAGACCCTTCAATGAGCACCGATTTTAATTTTACTGGTTTATACCAACCAACTAGTTGAAGTAATTACCTCACAAGTTTTTTTTGTACTTCTTTTTTTTTTGGTTACAAGTTTTTTTTGTACTTCGTCACATAATTACTACACCGGTTCATGTAAAAAATTATAATGAGGGATAGTCTTTTTCTTTTTTTAAATATCTAATAAGTAGATATGATAGTCTTAAATGTATCAAATTCAAAAATAGTTTTTGATTGTACATTCTTTTAATCAAAATAGTTTTTCACGATAAAATGTTTCGTTGATGTTTTCATATTAGTTACTCAATATACTTATTTACTATCATATTAATCTTTATAAGTACTTATTTATTATCACATTAGTCTTTATAAGAAAAGACTTATTGTAAATATTAAAAAATTATTTTAATGTTAAAGCTATGTTGACTAACGTAATGCATTATGATGAACTATTTTAAAATTTTGATACATTAAAGGATCATTGTAACTACTCGTTACACGTTTAAAGACTTAAATAACTAATATCCCCAATAATAATTATCTCACCGATTTTAAAGCTGAAACAACTAAAGTACTCGTTGTTAACGTAGGTTGATTCAACATAGATAGTTGATGTATACCTCGCAAGAACGTAGGATCAACTCATGTTGTTGACGCATAAAAGAGACATAACATCACATTTTTGTGAACCAAAACAATCTGTCAAAATTAATATTAAATCATTCTTTCTTTCTCTAATGCATGAGAGAAATTGATATAATTTTATTCTGTAAACTATCATTGATTGATACGTTTGACGTGAATGTGCAAGTCATGTCAAAGTTCTAAAGTATCATAAAGGAGATTCATCAGTAAATCTATTTGTATCCATTGGCATAAACCGATAGGGTGAATCGAACCTAAAACTTAATGTATTCACTATTCACACACGTCTTAAAATTTATGTGCACTCTTCATTATTTTTATCTTTTTCTTGTTCAAGTTTCGCAGCACAGGTTCTGACAATTTTAAGTTCAATTTATGATTTATTTATCATCAATTTATGACTGCAACTTTGAAGGAGATGACTCTTGGGTTTTTCACCAACATATAAAGAGATAAGTATCACTATCCCTTATTATTTTATATATCGTGACATAAATATATGCAACTAGCCAACTATCATCTTGGATGGTAACATTGACCGCACATGATAACATATTTTGTATTTTAGTTAGTCCATGCCTGTGAAGCCCTTTTTTTTTTCCTTCAAAAAAAAAAGGCTTGAAGTTTATATATGAGTGCAGGGCATATACAAGACTTGCTAGAATTTCTCGTAACTTTATGTATTCAGATTTATGAGGAGTTGCTGAACCGTATTTTTTAAATTCATCTATAGGTGGAAATGATTTGATGCAAAATCATGGAGAAAATAGGATTTCACTGCTGTAATGTAGCGTAGCCACAAACTTTAATTTGTTTTTTGCATTATGGATTTAAATCTGAATTAGCCACAAACTAAATGCATTAGACTTTGGTTTGATTATCAAGCAGTTCGGGAACTAAAACCACTTTAAAAATAACTGGTTTATTTTTAAAAACAATTCTTAATATATTTGAACCGTATTTTATATCACAACGGAGAGTGTCTAATAAAAACTTTTCTACTAACATAATTTCATACTAGTTAGCACAAATTTGCACACACATCTATTACACAATAATTAACCATTAGAACATGATCTCACAAAGATAAAATACTAAACAATCTTAACATAATTTCATTCGCGGCAGCTTACCTCTAATCTCTCTCCTCGTTGGTCTAGGATACACCTTAATAGCAAACACAATCAAAATTAACACTAACTCATGGTTTAAGGGTAATCAATAACATCATTCATCTTCAATTAGTCACATCAATCAGAATCGAATAAGAGTAATCAAGAATATTCATTCATCTTACGACAACATCTCATTTATTAAACTATATTCACATATCATATTTTCAACAACAACTATTCATTGTTCAACACATATTCTTTATACCCATCAAAACTAATATGTTTTTCTATCTAAAATGCTTTAAAGAACCTACTTAGACATCTAAATATGGGG
>Ga0209282_1000823_pt1 | contig 15912 bp, 9 predicted proteins | sample Mtrugardesep15_FD_187529 | JGI IMG/M metagenome (GOLD analysis project Ga0209282, IMG submission 187529) | Root nodule microbial communities of legume samples collected from California, USA - M. trunc garden sep15 (SPAdes) (version 2) | ecosystem: Host-associated > Plants > Roots > Nodule...
CTTGCAAATAACCTATTTATTTACATTTGAAAATGCATTATTAATCTATTATTAAACAGACAATTATTAATGAAATTGAGTTCTTGAAATGCATTTTGCCCAACGTTTCTAAATAACGATTTTTATGTTAAGTTCCTAAGATTTGTTAATTCGAGTCCTTAATTTTTTGTTAGAGATTAAATTTAAGACTAAAAACTTTTTTTTTGTAAAATTTTAAAAAACTGAGACAAAAATTGAATTTTTTTTAAAACCTAAAAAATTATAACTTATGGAACTAAAAATATATTTTATCCTTAAATTTAATATGTTTGTTTTAAAAAAATTCTTCTTTATAGTTGGCCCCTGCATAAATTTTTTGCGAGCTTCGCCGCTGCATTTAAGATTGATTTTGATAGATGCCAAAATTTGAAATATTTAGAATTGTGGTCTCTGGAGAGTGGTATTATCACCGACAAATGGTTTCTTGAACTGTTTACAAAATTTCCTTTTCTTGAGAGTTTGAAATTGGATGATTGTACAATGGCCGAAAGGATTAATATTTCAAGTGTTCAACTTAAGGTGTTGGAGTTATCTAATTGTTCTAACGTGAAAGAGGTCAACATTGATGCTCCAAATCTATTATCGTGTGTATATTACGGTGGTGGTAGTTCAGAGCCTATTATATCTTTTCGAAGAAGTTCTAGTCTACTAAAAGTTGATATGGAAATTTCCATTGATTATCTGAATCTTTCTAACTTGAGGGAATTTCTTCAAAACATCAAACCTCAAAATGTTGTCATCTCTATCCCTAACTGTGGTGAGTATTAATTAGCTACTTAATGTGTTAATTCAATCTTCATAACTACTTATTGTATTTGTGTCTGGATTATGTAGGATGTACTACACCCGGTGCTATTTCAAGTGTCATCCCCTCCACCAAGTATCAAACACTTGCACCTTGGCGATTGTCCTATTTAATATCTTCAACAGAGCATTCATTGAGGTACCATATGTCATTGTCTCCCATGTTCATATAGTATTAGATCATGCTTCCAACAATTGGCGATTGTCCTATTTAATATAAAAAGAAAAAATTGTATTGTCATGTTCCATTTTATGTCAGACACATGCATTTATGCTTAAAAGATCTTACTTTTTATCAATATATAAAACATAATTGTTTTGTGGAGCTTCTAACTCTATTTGTTAATAATCTAAATATGCAGTTTTTATATGAGACACTAATGGAAAGAAAGGGGGACGACTGCTTTTGCAGTTCTAGTGATACTAAGTGTTGGTGGCATGGCTTGAAGAATGTGAAAGTCATAAGCTCGGTGAAGATTGATGAGAATATTGATTTCAAGACCATGCTAGAACTGTTGCCAACTGATGAAAAAATTAACTTTATGTTAGAATTTTAATGTTACTGTCATCAACTCATAGACATGTTTTTACTTTAAAGTTTGATTTTACCTCTTAATGCATTTTAAGGGCAGCTCTTTCTTTTATTGTTGGATAATGACATGCCATTTGTTTTGGTATACATTATGGAAAATGTTGAACAGTATCATAGAGTTAGTACTATAAATTTGTTCTAAATCCCATAAATGACAATTACAACATGTCCTGGCCTAGCTACAATGCACACATCATGTTCTACAATTTTTATTGATTAATTTCAAATTAGGAAGTTAGCCGATGAGTTACTTTAAAAAAATTTGATGAATATAATAACTCAATCAATGTGTGTACTTTGTTTTTCTCTGAAATATTTACAAATAGGAATACATGTGAGAGTTATCATCTATTTTCATATGAACTAGTCACAAAAGTTTTCTTTCTTTTTGATTACGCTTTAGTGGTGTTCAACACTCGATTTGCGATCTGGTAATGACCAAAACGTCAGTCCCACTGAAACCAAAGGAAGTTCATCTCCATTCATTCTCTTGGATGAACTACTGCCTTTACTTATTTGTAGTTCTTTATTATCTTCCAATGATTGATAAGGTGAAACATTTCTTGAGATTACTTGCCTTATCCGAGTTGAAATGTTAGATGAACTTTGGTAGAATGTGACTAAATTGAGTTCTGCAGATGAGCTGTGATTTTAAGGACCATTAGATTGTCTCATTTGCTCAACAACGTGAGGTGATATAGATCTTTGTGTGAATGGTGAGACATGTGGTGGTGGGTGAATCTTTCAATGAAAACTTGTGGTAAGACTTGATCTAAAACATCTTTGCTTCCTAAACTGAAGCTAATTGCACTGCAAGCACCTTATAATGGCTACAAGTACGATTGCAAGTGTTTTGAGTTGCATAGACTTGTAAGTTATAAACTTAATCCCCACATCCCGTTTACATAACATAAGCTCTCTGATTTTAACCTAGTCAAAGTTGATGTGGATATTTATATATATATAATATTGTCAACTGTTTGTACACATGAAAATTATTTTAAATTAAAAAAAAAGTGAAGCTAAAACTTAAAAAATAAATAATAAACATCGGAAAATCACTCATACATTAATTTTCAAATCTCCCTAAAAAAAACATTCAAATTCAAATGAACATATAAATCCTTACAAAAATAAATAAGTAATGCTTGACCAAAAAGAGAAAATGTTTTCACAAAATAAATAAATGTAAGAAGTATAAAACAAAAGAAGCAAGGAATTTGGTATCGAAACCTCGACCGCTACAGCAATGGTAGAATGAGTGAAGGAAGTTATTATCTCTGCGATTCCCACGATCCTTCATCAACAACCAGGCAACTCTCTCTAAACGAATACCTCATCGCTGAAAATTTCTAATCGATTCTCTGTTGATTGAACTTTGTTCATGTATCCAATTATAGCTCGTGTGATGTGATCCTTTTGTATCATATGCTTGCAGGTAAAAATGGAGCACGAGGACCGATTATCGAATCTACCGAAAATCATTCTTCATAACATTCTGTCAAAGCTGCCAAACAAAGATGCTGCTAGAACAAGTGTTTTGTCCAAATCTTGGGAAGAAACATGGTATACTTTTCCTATTTTGTATTTTTCTGACGGTATGTTCATAGGGACGTTTCCCCAACCAAGGGAAGGTTTTTTGAGGAAGAGAAAGAATTTCATTCATTATGTCAAGAGAACTTTGTTGAGGTTCCATGATAATGGATTGGCGATCAAACAATTTAAGCTTAGTGTGAATAATTTTGAGCTTCATTACATGTCAAAAGATGTCGATCATTGGTTGAAGTTGGCAAGTGAAAGTGGTGTTGAATTACTAGAGCTTTGTTTGCCTGATGGTCCCGACCAGGATGAAGAAGGTCGGGGTCAATGTTATGTCTTACCGAAGGGTGTAATTGAAGTTAAATCACTTAATGAGTTGGTGTTGATGGGGGGAATTAGAGTTGATGCAGCGTTCGTGAATCATTCCATTAAATTTTTCTCGCTGAGAGTATTGTCGTTGTGGGCTGTCCTTTCGAGAGATGAACATGCAATTGAGCATCTCATTTCTTGTTGTCCTTTGATTGAACATATAACTTTGAAGTGTTGTTCTGTATTGATCCCTAATAGCGCAACAAATTTTCTACTTGAGTCTGACACCTCTGGGGTCATGAAGTCTTTGAGTATGCATGGTCTACTTAAGTTGAAGACAGTTGATGTTCAAGGAATACAGGAGGTTTATATTGATGCCCCATGTCTTGAGAAATTTTGTTATTGTCCTGGTGATTTTGACGCACCGTTTAAGATTGATTTTGATAGGTGCCAAAATTTGAAATATTTAGACTTGTTGTCTTTGAAGAGCGGTATTATCACAGACAAATGGTTTCTTGAACTGTTTTCGAAATTTCCTTTCCTTGAGAGTTTGAAGTTGAACAATTGCAGAATGTTCGAGAGGATCAATATTTCTAGTGTTCAACTTAAGGTGTTGGAGTTATCTAACTGTTCTAACTTGAAGGAGGTCAACATTGACGCTCCAAATCTATTATCGTGTGTATTTTACGGTGGTGGTGGTTCAGAGCCTATTATATCTTTTCTTAGAAGTTCTAGTCAACTAGAAGTCGATTTGCAAATCCCCGTTGATTATCTGGATCTTTGTAACTTGAGGGAATCTGTTCAAAACATCAAACCTCAAAATGTTTTGTCATCTCTATCTCTATTCATCTTTCAGCCAACTGAGGTGAGTATGAATTAGCTACTTTAATTCGTTCGTTCAATCTACATAATATTTATTTATTGTATTTGTGTGTACTTACTTTGGATTATGTAGGATGCACTGAACCCATTGGTCTTTCAAGTTTCATCCCCGCCACCAAGCATCAAACACCTGCACCTTCGCTCTGTTCCAAAAAATGAAAATTTGTTTTCGTCTGTTGTAAATATCATACTTTCAAGCTGCTGCCCCGCAACTATATCCTTGAGCTTTAATCCTTTTTTTTGCACCAAAGCATTCATAGAGGTATGTCATTCTCTCCCATGTTCCTTTAATTTCAAGTCGTGCTTTCAGCCGTGAAACCCGTACATATTTTATTGTGATTGTACGACATGACAGAAGGTAAAAAAAAATTGCTTGGCTTGCCATGTTTTCCTTATGTGGCAAACACATTGCATTTATGTTTGAAATGTGTTAGGATCCTCTCTATGAGTAAGAAAGAATTCATAAAAATTAGACAAATTGAGTAAACAAAAGAATGATTCTAGAATAAAGATTAATCAACATAATTGAAAAAAAATAAAAATTTCTTTGAATATCTTCCTAGTACTTTCAAGTGAATGGAATAGTAGGAATGAATGAGAAGATAATTTAGCACACAAGGCTACTCTAAAGGAGAACTGTCGCTAGATGATTCTCTATTCACAACATATCAACCGCCATAATTCTCTCCAATGAAAAAGTACCCTGCTATTTAGAGGCTAAACTCTATTGAACTAATAAGTAACAACTCCTAACTACTTCATGTATTGAGTCAGACTCTGTAAATGCACTCAAATGGGTAATTGAAAAGAACGACTGCCAACGGGGGAATCTGCGTTTATACAGTAAGAAACTGCATAATATGTTGCTGGTAATGAAGGCTGTGTCCGTTATTCATGTATTCAGAAGCAAACTCTAATAAAGGTTCAATAATGGAAGGTAGATGGGTTAGATGGTGTTGATAAATAAATGTAGGCGACCCCACTTAGTGGGATAAGACTTGGTTGTTATTGTTGTTGAAGGGTTGATTGTACTGGCACAAAACATATGCTTGGGCAGAATGTTGTTTTCCAGAAAATAGGGACGGATGGACTTCTCTGCAGGTGTTTAGTGTCACTGAAAATTGCCTCCCTCTGCAGAATTGTGAAGTAGTAGTAATGATGTCCTGTGTGACAAGAAGATGGAGCTTTTGACGCATGGATTATATTTGTTGAAGGAACCATTGACTATGCAAACTGGGTGTATTGATTGCTGTTTCGCGAGTCTGGACCTAAGCTTGTTTTTGAGATTGAGATGACAATGGCTCTAGTCTTGTGTAGGTGTCTGTCTTGGTGCAAGGGTGCAAGTGATCAATTTGCTTCTGCAGAGTTCAATTGCTATGGTGACAGTCTCCTACAGTATCCCCTAGTTGTGTTTTCTGGTTTGGCTTCATAATTACTACAACTAGAGTCATGTTAGAGGGACATGTGTGTTTTGTTGTATTGAATGGGGCTGGTGTAGAACTTAAGGTTGAAAAGGGTGGTGTTGTGGGCGAATTTATCGGCTATTGTCTCAGTAATTGCGGGGTATCAAATTTTGATCCATATGTTATCTTGGTTATTGTGGTTTGGGTGTTCTATAGGGGATTGAAGCATTAGGTGTTGTTTTGTAACCTGTTTCAAATAGCTTGGAAGCTAATTCCTTTGTGGGTGACCTTGATAATGAAGGACCTTGCATTAAGGGAAGAAGGATCTATACTCAAGATAGCTTGGAAGCCAACTCCTTCGGTAAACTCGGCATCTCAGAATACCAAGCAATATTTTCCTTGCTCTGCTTCAAAGACATCACCAGAGGAGTACGCAAAGAGGAGCACAGCGTAGACAACAACAGGACATATGTCTTGTATTTTTCATATTAGTCGAAACATAGGTTCTTCCACAATTCTGTTGAATATTTGGACTCTTGAAATTTGTCAATCTAAGAGATTTTTAGAATACAGTATCATTTGTGGTCTCTCTACCACCATAGGTTCTTCCACAATTCTGACGAAGGCATAGGGTTGACTGAAATCTTCTGAGACCAAGATCTGGTCTCTCCACCACCATACTTTGACCCATTTTGAACAAGGGTGACGGCGTTCTTCGTTTTGCCAAAATTTGGTCACTGCTTCTCTTTTCTTCTAAGATCGTTCCCTGTTTCCTGTTCAGTTTCACTGATTTTGTTCCCATTTCTCCCTTTTCTGACACCACTTCTATTTGGACACGGTTACTCACATAATTGCCATCCATGCTTATACCACCCTCTGATTCTAGATCAAATTTTTCTTCTAGTGCCATCTTTCCTTCCTTCAACAATTCTGTTCAATTTTGGGTTATATGTCTTCAGCAAGAGCATTCATTTTGATATGTCATTGTCTCCCATATTTATATAATTTCGGAACATTCTTCCTAGATATGGTGATTGTCCTATCCTATTTCATGGAAAAAGAAAAAATTGTATTGTTGTGTTTTCGTTTTATGTCAGACACATCCATTTATGCTTAAAAGATATTTAATTTTCACCAATATATAAAATATAATTGTTGTGTGGAGCTTCTAACTCTTTCTCTATCTACTAATTATCTAAAACTGCAGTTTCTATATGAGACGCTAATGGAAAGAAAGGAGGATGGCTGTTTTTGCGGTTCCAGTGATACTAAGTGTTGGTGGCATAGCTTGAAGGATGTAAAAGTTACGAGCTCAATGAAGATTGATGAGAATATTGATTTCAAGACCATGTTAGAATTGTTGAGATTTGGAGAAGAAATTAGCTTTACCTTAGAATTTTAAGGTTGTTTTCATCGACTGATAGACATGTTTACTTTGAAGTTTGATGTTACCTTTTAGTATTGCTTTCTAAGTCCACATCTTCCCTATTCTGCTGCATAATGACACACCACTTTGTTTTGATATACACTATGAAAAATTATGAACAGTATCAGAGTTAGTACTCTCATTTTGCTCTAATTGAGGTACACAATCTTCTGCAATCTTTATTGATTGTAAGGTTACATTAGGAAGATAGTAGATGAGTTACTTTAACAAAAATTGACATGTCATAACTGAATAAATGGAAAATTTTGAGGATACTGAACAAGGACATAGAGTCAGTTACAATCAGTTTACTTAAGGCTAAGTTTATTTGAGGTTTGAGTGTATGCTTGGATTCCATGTGAGTTTGACAAAATTATAATGAGCTACCGTGATTTTACGAGCTACATTTTGAAGCTTTCACATGATCCACTAAATTGGTCCCTAAATTTTAAAAAGTGTCACTTTGGACTTTTATCTTTACCCTTTTAACCTACATTCGTCAAATACATGTAAACGCAGCTTCTAAAAGATGATGTAACGAGTAATATAGTGCAACCAAGATAAGATTTCATGTAATTAAATGACTTGAGATTTTAAATTAATTCATTAGTTAAGCTTAAATGACCAAAAATATTCAGGGCCTAAATTGGAAGCTTTCTTCCAAATGACCAAAGATATTCAAGGCGTCTATATAACAAATAAAAAGAAAAATATGTGTGAGCCTAAACTCTAAGTTTAAGGCGCAGCTTTATAGTAATTAATGCTGACCTATAAACCGTTGAAAGCTTATAAATTATCGCATGGTAACTTTTTTCATCACTCCTTGAATTATCGTATAAATTATCATATGGTAAACCGTTTGGTCAAAAATTGAAATTTGTATACACTGAATAAAACTTTACATTGTCAGCAAATTACGATCATATGTATGATTGTGGTGTAACTTTTTTACAACAACTATGTATAGAAACTTAGGCATACAACATTGACAAGTGAGTCAATTAAGAGTACTAAAATCAAACAGACATTAAGTAGCTCCAAGTCAAAATGGGGTCGAAAAATGGATGGATAAGACAACTTGGGCATGCTAAAAGCAATCCAAACCTAACTCATCTTCAAGTTAATTGATGTGAAGAACATTTGATTAGTGGAAGCAAGCAAGCAAAGCCATCCCTTTTTCCCTGCTCATTTATGGCCATATAGTCAAAGAATCAAAGCTTGTATGTCTAGTATCTTCTCAAAATAGCAAAGTTTGAATAAAATTCATTACGAAGTTTCTCATTCATCCCTTCCATTCAACGTTGGGCAGAAGTCAACAACACCTTTGAGTTGACATCTAATGTCCATCCATTTGATTCCTAAAACACTCGTTTTCCTTTGTGGTGGGGGATGACTCAAAAGACAATTTGTTTGAGTTTTCTACTCACGTTGACACTAATATTTGACTATTTAATGAACACTTAAACGAAATGAATTCAAATAAAATAGAATGGAAAAAATGCAATATTATTATGTAGTTATATTTCGTAGGAATAATCTAAGTTTCGCATAGAATAAAGATAAAGTATAAAATAAGTTTATAAATAGTTATATCATTCACCTTACAAGTTAGATTTGTAATTATGAGTTTTTTAAAATAGGGAATTGTAGGTGCAGGGACTCGCTAATGTGTTCGCGATTGGGTTCAAGTCATGTTATAAAAAAAATTGACTACGACGCTTTTAAGGTCATAGACCCTATTTAGTTTACAATTTAGTTCCGGACACATACGCGGGTCTGCTGGATTGTACAAGTGGTGTACTGTACGGTTGTGTACTCTAGATTAGGATTGTTGGCTTTTATACTTTTTAAGGTTATTATATATCACCTTATGGGTTGATTGTTTTTTGTTACACTGGGTTAAGTTTCATATATCCTCAGTTTTTGTACTATTTTCTTTTTAATCTACTTAAGGTAGTGCATAAAACTTCTGCATCCCATACACAAATCTTGGCCAATCTATGTTAAATCAACCCCACACATGTGGAGGGTCGTAAATGAAATGGTAACTTGGAGGACAACCTTGCAACCCATCTTAAACACATCATGGCATGTGGAGACCACTTGAGAACTCATCACACATATATCCCATTAAAGAACAAGACACTTCTCCATCCCAAAACCACCCAATCAATTCAACTAGAACTAGAATTTGGTTGTTCTTTTCCAGATCTTGGTAATTCACTTACGTAAAATGGTTCATAATGGAACATGTAATAAAATGTCATAGGTGTGAAATATATATTTCCTTTGTCAACTACTTCGTCCGATTACATTTATAAGTAAAAGTCTACTTATTAGTTCATTAAATACATAATATATTTTATATATATATATATATATATATATATATATATATATATATATATATTATAGACCAAATACATTATGTATTTAATTAATCTAAAAAGTAATTTTTTTTTTATAAATGTGACCAGATACAGTATTAATTTGTAAAAAAAAAAGTTTATTAATCACCTTATTAAAGTCTCTTTGATTCAAGTTTATCTCTTCAGCGCTTATCCAAGAAAATATCTATTCAACGTAGAACTCCTAAAACTCACCCCTTTTGTCATCTATTATCTATTTGAATTCTAAACTTTGCTTAAAGGATTTACATTTATTCGAAATAGAATGAAACATGATTAAAGGAAACTCTTTGATTAAAGGATTTACATTCAATCCGAAATCCATTTGATTAAGGATTTACATCTTGCTTAAAGGATTTACATTCAATCCGAAATCCATTTGATTAAGGAAACTCTTTGATTAAAGCTAAACAACAAAGAATGGAAAAGGAAATATAAAGCCATAAATTGAATCTCAAATGAGTTGATTAGTACATATTTATCAGTCAAATAACAATCACCAAGATGGATACTTGGTAAAAGAAACAAACAAGGTATCAGTTGTCATGCCCTCCATTGACAAGGTACATACAAATCAGGCTTAACTTTTTAAGTCACTCTCTGAACTTTTCCATATATCATCCCTTACATTCCCAAACATCTAGATATAATGATCAACAAATTCTCATGCAAGCTTCCAAATATCCATGGATGCTTCCAATGCTAGGCAAAAACACACCAATTTACATGATCATCCTAATCATCTATGTAGCATTCAAATCACACCCCTCCACAATAAAAATCATCTTTTTTTAATTACCAAGCATGCAGATATAAATAATATAATAAATATATAAAAGAAAAAAAAACATTTACCTAGAGGATACATCTTTAAGGACCTTGTCAATGTATGATCCTCCATGGCATACAAATCCATAAACTTGTACAAATTAGATAACTCTTTACAAAACCATAGTATAAATATTATGAGTATAAATAAATATTAAGCAAATTATTGCATAATTAAGAAACTAAATTAAGCCAAAAAAAAGGCTCAATTTTTTTTCAAATCACTTCTACTGATAAGTTGAGCTAGGAGTGTATATAGCAAGATCAGACCAACCATGATTATCGTTCCAACAGTTTGAACCACCATTTTGCAAACCAAGAAATATCTCTGATTCACCATTTCTACCACCCGGGTTATGACCCAAATCCGTATTCACAACCGGGTCACAGTTCAAATTCTCACCAAATTCACCCATTTCCACCATTTTCAAACCCGACCCATTTGAATTCAGACCTTCAAAAAGGTTCCCAAATCGTTCAGTTGATGCAAGAAGTGAACTAAAACTCCCTCCACCAAAATTTCTCTCAGCCGGGTCAACATGAATCTGGGTCGGGTCAGTTTCTGAAACTGAAGCTGAAACTTTTGCTGCTGAAGAAGTGGTTGATCCTGATGGAGAAGATGAAGATGGTGTTGTTGAACGTTTAGAATTTGATGAACGTTTTGTGACTTTTCTTGTTCCACCACCAACTGGTATGTTCCTTAAAGCACCACCTTTTGTCCAATACCTTTTACAGTTTTTGCAGAAATAGCGTGGTTGTGAGAGATTGTAGTTGTTGTAGTAGCAGAATTTTGTGTTGCTTGATTCACAACGTGGACATTTGAGTTGTTCTTGTTCTGGAAAATTTGGTTTCATGGGTTGAAATGTTGTTTGGTCTTGCATCTTTATGTCACTAAAAGGTAATAACTTTGATTAGAAATTTCAAGCACCTTTTCAAGTTAGGGTTTTGAAGTTTTGTTTGATATTTCAATGAAGTTCAAAGCTTTGGAAGGGTTAGAGCTTAGTAAGATCCAAAATGAACTTTTGGTGAAAATGGGTTGTTATTTAAGTTGGGTTTTGAAGATGTGACAAAAAAAAAAAGAACAAGGTAGTAGAAAAAAGTAAAAATAAGACAAAAAGTTGGGTTATGTTTTTTTTCTAAGAGAACTTGAAATAGGTTTTGGACTTATAGCTCAATAGCAAAAAAGAAAAATCAGATGAAAATTTCAGAATCAAGAATCAAGAAGAAATTTCTAAGGATGAGTGCAAAAGATGTGACATTTAAGAGAAGATGGGAGAGATGTATGAATGAAATATGATATTTTGAAGAGGAGGAAGATGGGTTAAGTATAACCACAAGATGAGTCTTCAAAAAGAATCACAATACTGCACTTTCTCTCTGATCACTATTTCAGTATTCACACCAGAAGTATTTGACTGGTTTATGTGAAACAAGTTTTGTTTTCTTCGATTTTTATTGGACAAAATAATATTACACAAGTGCATGGTCCCATACTTTCATTATACTACAATTATATTCATTTAAAATAAAGAATGTGTTTTTAAAAAATAGTAAAAATAAAATAAAGGATGATTGATCATTTGTTAAAGAAACCAAAATTAATAATTTTGCATTGAAAACACCAATTTAAAAAATTATAAGTTAAACTTAAATTCATGTAATGTTGCTACCAACTTAATTAAATTTATGAAGGTCAATTTCTAACCATTAAATTATTTTAAAAATAAAAGAAAAACATATAATTATTTTACTAACAAAAGTGTTCATTGATTTTCTGCCATATAATCGTGACTCATGAGCGTTCGTGCAAAATTATGTTGCAATAAAATAAAGGTATGTGAGTAGTACGGTATAATAAGAACAAAAATTTCTATTGCAATAAACAAATCAACACTTTTCTTCTTAAACAATGTATAATAATAATTTTTTAACACAAAGTTAGTTTGTGATTATACTAGGAATGTCTCTGTCAAATTAATCTTCTCAATTAATCCACCAACCACGAAGGACAACTATAGTAGTTTAATTTCGACAAAAAATACTATAATAATATTATGATCCAACATCATCATAATTCATAATAATGTTTTATTTTTCAAAAGGAAAAATAAATAAATAAATAACACTACTAGTAATAATTAGGTGGGATTGTTAATTTTATGCAATGATTTATTTCTTTATTTTTTACTTCATATTGATCATTCATCCATGTTTTGATACTGATTTCTAACTTCAAATTTATAGTTCTTGTAAAAAAAAACTTCAATTATTGTTTCTCATTTGAACTCTTGATCTTAAATATATATTAGACGTCTTGATCAAAAAAAGTATATATTAGGCGTGAAAAGAAAAAACATAAATGTGAATCATATAAAACTACATATACAAAAATAGATGAGGCACTAAAATGACATGAAAAAAATGTGAAGATCAAATTGTTATTTAAAATTAAGTTTAAATGTATTTTTCAATACTTTATTTAAAAAATTAAAAAATATTTTGAATCCCTCTTTTAAAAAATAAAGTTTTTAATCTTGTAGTTAACTTTTAAAATTTTGACCCCTTGTCTCATTTTTGAATAAGTTTTTGAGGGATTTCTTTTTGGTGGTGCTATGAGAGATTAAATAGGTCTAATAAGCGCTATCACGAATATTGTGGATTAGAATTATTTATAATTGTCTTTGTAAATTGGATTAAGTTGTTAAAGACATCTCATAATATATGTAAGAATAAGACTTTTGAACTTATCATTCTTCCTCTCTCTCTAACAAGTCGGCCTTAATTTTTTCTCTTTAAGTTTTCTCTTCCAGTTTCTTTGTTGAGGGGTGGTTTTGGGTCAATTCTTGACTTGAAACCACCCTTCTTCATCTTTTTCTCTTTGTTTCAATTTAAATAAGTGATTTTCACATAGATCTAGGTTTTTTCTTTTTGATTTCATCATTTAAGTGTGGTGGTTTGTTCTTCGTCGTCTTGTGTGGTGTTGTTTGATTTTCTGTTTCTTGCTGTGTTCATTTGATTCATATTGAAGATCGATTATTCAATCAAAGATTTGGGCATCAATGTTGCAGATCCGGAGGCATAGATATTCTGGTCACTTTAATTTTATCATATATTTTTGTAGGCATTATGTCGTTATATGCTATTAACTTGAATGTTATGAGTTTGTTCGCAGATTCATCATTTATGTTTTTAGCGGTGTTGAATAATGTAATATCTCAATTTAAATAAATAAATATCATTTTAGTTTTTTTGTCAAAAAAAGACTTTGAACCTCAAATATCGATATTGTTCTCATTCTATAAAGTTGAAGTTTGAATCTTGGAAAACTTTACTTGTTAAAATAAATTTCTACCCATTAAATTAATTGATGATAAATAAATAAATACTATATTATTGGTTAGTAGTCCATATACTTGACCGACATATGTCTAAGTTTGAGTCAGCTACATCTGACTCGTGGATAAGGTGATGGGCCATAGCAAGTGCACGCTGTAGCCTCGCGTGCGAACAAAGAAAAGAGGTAGAATCATTTGTACATGTTTTTAAACAAAGATCACAACCGTTGAGTAATCATCAGAAAAACGAATCTGGAACATTGATCAAAATGGTTTCTTGCGTTGAGTTACCGTTACTCTACTACGTGGCGGAACCCGGCGAGGGAAAGGAAAGAACACAAACAGTGAGTGGGTAAGTGTGACTGACAGACAGACAGCTACTACACAGTAACAGTGTTTTCGTGGAAATTGTTTTTGTCATTTTCTATTCATCATTATTGTTTGTGATGACGTGTTTTTGTGCTGTTCATTCTTCTCTCGTGCACATTTCTCATTTGCCACTTGTGTTCACTTCCTTTTGTTTGACTCATTCTTCTCACGGACATATTTGACGTGCTGCACAATTTTCTTAATGTACAATTTTCATAAGTGTACCATATCAACATCTTTTACATTCTATGATCTCAAGTTAGATGTGGTTATAATCAAAAGGGAGTTGTGTTTGAATAGGTTTTTGGTTTTCTAACATTTTTTACATAGAGTTTAAACGGTCATACGTAACAATGGCGTGTCTCTTACGTCCATAAATGTTGTGTTTAAAAAGATTGGTTTTGCCAACAAAAAAGGACTAATCAAGCAGGTTGTTGCCCAATTGCCTTCGATTAATGTGTAAGGAATTCAAAGTGAGTTGAATTATAAATATATATGTAAAAATCAAGAATCAATTCTACTTAACAACAACTAAGTGTCTGTTTAGAGTGACGTTTGATGAAGTAAAAACACATATGCACACTATTCCATGTAAATCTGCAGTGTTTTTAAAAAGTTGAGAATTGGAGCTTATGCGTTAAAGTGGTTTTTTACCGTGAATTCAAGTAAAACATGATTTGCAGCTGCATATCCAAACAGACACTAAGTATGTCAGAATCAATTATACATCTTCAGAATAAATGTTGGACACTTTAAAAGTACAACCACACATAGTCTAAGTGTTTTTCAAATGCAAAAAAAAATAAAATTAACTATGTTTAATATTTTTTTGACAAATCAATATTTGGTACTAAAGACAATTTCATTTGAAGCTACTATATTAGTTTTTAATTTTAAAATTGATTCTGACACAAAAATTTATAATTCAACATACTTTTTTATATGAATATATCAAAACACAAATTATTTTATATCTGTCATCGCGATTTTTGGGTGTCAAATCATTGATTGGATTTGAACCTTTCAATCATTGATGTCTCTATTTTTTTTGGGGAAGGTAAAATCGAGAAAACCTTAGAAATTCAAGTTCGGGGCTGATTTCACTACGGGAAGGTGTTAGGCACCCGTAATGACTATAGTATCCTATAGGAACCGTTTTACTATGCTTTACGTTTATGCGTTGCTTTTATCGCTATTTGTAAAAGAGATTGGTTTTAAGAATGAGAGGGAGAAGATTGGATTTTATTTTATTGGACTTGGAGAGATTTTGAGTCTCTTGCCTACATACCCTTTTAAGGGATCAAAATTCCATGTAGTTCTCTTCCAAAATGCTTTTTGTGGGTTGGTTCAATTTTAGTTTTGAAAATGGTTTTGAAGAAAGAGATAAGAGGCCGTGTAGGCATTAGCATTGAAAACAAGTGAGGTTAGTCCAATTTATTTACAAAAAATAGTTAAAGTTGGAAATTAATTGCATTTTGATTTGATTAAGAAAATAAAGGGAAAATCCTTTGGAGTTTTGACTCCAAGGTTTATGTGGAAAATATTTGAAGTGATGGAAGTTGTTTGTTTTTTTTTTAAAAAGATTAATTTTCTAAGTATCGCGCGTCCTAAACATACACCTAGCGTTAGCTCATGCAACGTGTGTGCGTGTCGGTGCGTGTGTCGGTGTACATCATCATAGTCCATAGTCTTTTACATCGGGTCCTAGTTTACATTCTATAGTCTTGCATGGAATTAAAGAAAAATAAACTAAACCTAAAATATTACATGAATCAAATAGAAAATTGCATAAGGGTGACTAAAGGAAGAAAAACAAATGAGAGTGGGGCAATGCTTGCAATGTGCATGAGACATAGAACAAAATGGTTAGTAATGAGATGAGAAATGATAGCATGAGTAGCAATGCATAGTAGGTGAAATTTACTAACAAAGCACTAAACCAATTGAAAAAAGGATGAAGTGAACATAACTAAAAACA
>Ga0209282_1000824_pt1 | contig 15904 bp, 7 predicted proteins | sample Mtrugardesep15_FD_187529 | JGI IMG/M metagenome (GOLD analysis project Ga0209282, IMG submission 187529) | Root nodule microbial communities of legume samples collected from California, USA - M. trunc garden sep15 (SPAdes) (version 2) | ecosystem: Host-associated > Plants > Roots > Nodule...
AATGAGGGGTGAAAAAATTTGCTGAGGTTTTTAACTGTTTGACAAGAAACCAAAAAATCATTTGCTTGTGAATCAAAATCTCTCGGCCAAAACAAAGCTTTTAAACAGTAGCCTTGGAATGTTTGAGGGTCCTGGCCTGCTTTTTGGGATTTGCAGCTTCAAAACTCATTTGGTAGCCTTTATATATCTACCTCCTTCTTATATATATATATAGCATCAATCATATTGCTTAACCATTTATTCTAGTTATAATTATTCAAATAATTCTATAACCTCTCTCACATCATCACATTCATCATTTGAAGAAAGAAAAAAATGAAGGGAAGATTATTCTGCTTTCTGCTAACTCTTCAAATAGTGAGTTTGGTTTCTGTTGCAAAGAGGCCTTTTCTTTCAACTCATGGTATTTCACATTCAGGTAAGTCCATTTTCAAGTCTTCAACTTACTAATTTACTGTGACACATTATGCTAACTCTTCTCACCCTTATTTTTTTGTAGCTCAAGAAAATGCTCCAAAATCTTCACCACCTTATACCATTGAGTCAAAAAAGGTATGTAACCTTATGAGACAGAATTCAAAATGGTTATTTTGTGTTACTTTAATTAATTAATAATAATTTACAGTAATGTACATGAGTTTATTCCATTCTTTGTTGTCTTATAGTGACAAAGCATGTACTATTGTTTCATTGTGTTTATGTTACTGTTACAGTTAAAGGGTATAATGGGAATAGAAGGTATGTCAAAGAAAAGGGAGGTAGAAAATGATAGAGAAGTGAGTAAAATAGGTTCAAGTCCACCAAGCTGTGAGCATAAATGCTATGGTTGTTTTCCATGTGAAGCTACTCAAGTGCCAAGCAGAACAAGCCATTTGGGGATTATGTATGCAAATTATGAGCCTGAGAGTTGGAAATGCAAGTGTGGTCCTTCATTCTATAGTCCTTGAATATTGTATTATTTTCCATTTTAATTATCAGCTACATTGTATTATGAGCCAGAATGATGATCTTTTATCTCATTCTCTAGTTCTTATGAAGTTTGTACAATCCTCATATTCAAAAGAGTTTTGGTTATTTATGATGATTATTATTGTTACAATCAATAGTTAAACATATAAATATCTTATAGGCTAATATTTCTAAACAATGTGCTCAAAACAAATCATACATTTCTAACAAGGAGCAATCATTTCTTTAGTATTTTTCCTTATGAGGCAGAATTCAAAATGGTCATTTATGATCATTTGATAGGTTATGGTCACCATTGACTTAAGATTACTAGGTGAAAATGAAAAAGAAAAGTGTATGCATGTGTTATATCCACAAGCATGTTGCAAAATGGAAGTATAGTCTTTGGAGGAGGACATGTTTCTTGGGTGAGGAGTTGTAGATTTGAAGTTTGCAATGTTCAGTCTGAACCCATATATTTTTTCTTTGAATGCCCTAAACCCATCATTCACCCATTAGATTGTAAATTGAACTGATTTATTGAATGTTTAAGTTTGAATGCAAAATTAAGCCTAATTAATCTATATCATCATCATTCATAATATAAACCAATTTTGGTTCGTCTCTTTTCTATACAAATTTGTCTTTAACAATACATTTTATTTTTCAAATTTAAATTTAAAAATATACAACATAGATATTGAAATTTAAATAATAATGGATGATATAAATATTATAAAATAGAAATAAAAAAATTAAATTAAAACAACCATTATACAATAAGCTCAATCAAATTTAAAAAGTTTATTGCCTTGAGAACTCAGTGCTTGTCTGGTATTGCGTTAGCGTACAAACTAGTATTTGAAATGTCTAGAAATCACGGTAAAAACGTATTGGAAAACATTAAAATGTGTTTTTGTGTGTTGCAAACGGGAAACCAAACACACACTTAGACTAGTTAAGAACCAAGTGATTACATTCTGGTGTGGTTAATAAGATTATTATTTTAGTTTAATTATATAGGTGCACTCGAAATGATTCAACCCATTAAATCAAGTAATTAAGTTTAAGTGGTAAATAAACTCCACAAATTGTTGAGAAGAATCCAAATTCAATCTGAATTTCTTTGCAAGAGGAATGCAATAAGAAAAGCTCCTACAATTCAAATTTACATTCACTTGGTAAGGGTTAGAGTGCATATCCACTTCAAGTCATTTGAGAATTTAACCTAGTCAAATATTTCCAAAATTAGAAAATATTTTAGCCTAGAAAAACTAAAACAAATATTCTAAATCAAATCCAGATCATACTTAATGGCACAGTCTCCAATGAATGAGCCATCTTTAATTTCACCATTTTGGGCAACATTAGGCATAGGTAAATATTCGCTTTTATACATTCGTTAAAATCTGTTCTGTTTTTGTTCTCTTACATACATAGACACCATTTGGTAGAGGCAAAGTCTATGATAGCTTAGTGCCTCGATTCGAATCTACTAAGGATACAAAACAAAACATGGTCCTGGTATTATCTCTAAGTTTATAGCCAAGAGTCCAAAACCATTGCCATATATTAAACCTGTGTGCATCAGCTCAGAACTGAAACTGCTACTTATCAAACCTGTATTGAGGCGTGATGCTACATCGAGCAGTAATTAATTGTGCTACTTACCAAAAATATGATTATAAATAATTATATACACACTTGGATTGGTCCTTGGAGTGCACCTCTTAAGGTTTGGATTCTCTTTAATGTTAATTTTGATGAACTATTTTGACTTCTTAAAACAAAAAATTATACAAAGACGCACATAATTTTTTTTACCAAATATCTCTACGTATAATAGTAGAGATTAATCACTCTAGTCGAGCAGGACCGCACAAGATGAAAAACTTTCTCTCAAAAGTTAAAAGCTTTAATATTCTTGTATTTTTAGAGCTAGATTCTAACCAAAAACATTTGTTTAAACCGAAGGAGATACCATCCACTTGATTTTTTTTTTTTTAGGGATATTGCCCACTTGAGTTGATTTTTTTTTCTTCCCTAGATAGCATTTGTGGTCCTAACACATCATTACAAAACTAGCTTGTGAGGTGAGGATTGTCTGATCCGACAACGGAAATCTAATTCTGATAGTTGGTGACCCAATGGATCTTAATAGAAGCTCTGATACCATGTTGAAATTTGAGATCTAACTCATCTTAAAAAATCGGCATGTGAAGTCAGGATTACCCCTATTTATAAATGAGCAATGCTATATTAAACGAAAATTTGCTTCACAAATCCATCAAGACATGACGTGTAACCGTGTAAAGGAATTTGCAGTTTCGTAAATCATGGGAATTCATGAAGATCATGTAGTCAAAGTTTGATGACATGTGAAAAAACAATTAGCTATACCGTCGTGATAAACCTTTTGTTATATATACTATTTCCCTTTATGAATACATGTTCAGACAATCTTTTGTCCGCTGTCAGATTCTTTTAACGGTTACCGTCTCACACACAAAGACCCTTAAACACGCATATGGTTATATATGAGTCAATATTTAAGAGACTTTCAATTTCACAATTTCCTGTTTTTCTTCTTCTTCATGCCCAACACTTTCAATTCCAAATGGACATATATAAACTTTTGAGATTTGATTAATGATTAATATGAAGAAAAAAAGTAATGATTAATATTTAAACATATTCATACTTAATTATGCAAAGACCTCATAATTTTAACGATTAAGTTTTATAACTGATATTACACACTTCACTTTAGAAGAGCGAAATCAAAATTTTTGTATGTGTCATAATCCACATACTTTTTTACGGGTAGGATTCTTTACTTTCTATTACGGAAAGACTTCAAGTTCTTAAAAGTGTGATTTATAATAGTATGTTTATCTTTAGCTTTCTTATGTATTCTTCGTCTAATTTTAATCTCTTATCAACACCATGGACAGATAGATTATAAACTTTACGTGATTTGGTGACTCTCAAATAAGGATGATGTAGTTTGGCATTAGATGTACACTCCTATAAAGGAGGGTGACATTGGATTGAGAATTGAGATCTATAAGGGACATCAATGAGGATGCCACCCTTGAGCTTTCTTCTAAGAGCTAGAGTGATGAGACCAAATAAATGGACATATTTCCTATCATATTTTTCCTTCTATTTGGACTTGTTTGAAACTCAAGTTCTCCATTGTCAAGGAGCATGGACAGGGACTTATTGGCAATGGTGAGCAGAGACCACATCAATTTTTTAGCATGATAAATGGATCAATTTCAAACTAGGCTCATGCTATTGAGATAAATATTATAAGTGATCATTGAGTTTCTCCTAAGATAAAACTTAGGAGAATTTGAGTTTAATTCTTGAAATATTTATTAAATTTTATTTACATTTTGACCAAACTCTAATTTAACGAAGCCATTTTTATATATGAGAGGGTTGACATAAAATAATAAAATCTCCAAACTATCATTTTTCTTTTGATCTAATCTTTGAATTATATAAGTATATTAAACTGTTATTTTTCTATCAAGTTAGTCCTTTAAATTCTTAAAAAACAATAGAAAAATGAGGTTCTTATGAACTTAATTTAGTTGATAGAAACATTCTATTATATATCTAATGTCAAATTCGAACTCTGTATTCTCCATCTATTCATTAAAAATAATAAATTCACAATCACATTACCTGACAAGAATAGAACGGATGTCCAAGTTCAAACCCCAACCTATGAATATACTCTCGTAGGTCAAATTTATAATTTTTTTTTTTTTAAAACTCATTAAATAATTAATGTATATTGTCTATATACAAGTCAAATACATTAGTTATTAAATATTTTTATCAAAACATTAAATCTCAACAAAGTAAATTAATGATATATTAAAGTGGCGGTCGCTAATCTTTCTCCTGAAATTCATATATCATTGCAGCGCAGATCTCCAAACTCCAAATTCACACTTCATCGCATCTTTCTTCTCCGAAGACATGGCATCCAACGTAAGCTTCTCTATCTTTTCTTTTTCATTCTTTGCACATCAATCACAATGCAATATCTAATAATCGTATAGATTTATTCAAAAACTATTAAATTGTTGAAGTTTTTTTGAGATTTTTTTTTTCTGTTGTGATGGATCTTATTTAAGCTTATTCTAATCAATTTACGAATTGGGTTTTAAAAAAGTTTCTGTTTTTCGTTTGTTTCTTGAATCATTCACTGAAGCATATAGATTTATGTGAAAACTATGGGTGAATTTTTGAGGTTACTTTCTGTTCTGATGGATCAATAACCATATGAATCATATTTTAGGATTTGGGTTTCAAAAAGTTTATTTTTTGTGTTTGTTGGTTGGATCGTTTAGTGACTTGAACTTTTGGAGTGATTTAACTTTGAATGGATGTTTAAATTTTGGATCTTTTTGTTTGTTTCATTTCAGATCCGTTTAAAACATTTATCCCTGTAGTGATTGTTTGTTATGCTTTGGTTATAGCAAATTTATCTAATTATAATTGATGTTAAGAGAAAGGTTATGTTTTTTACTAAAATCTGATGATCAGGGTTAATAGGACGAACTTTGCTGTGGTTCCTATGTTAAAGATTTGTGTTTAATATTGAGTGTCGAATGCCAAGACCAGTGTTGTCAAATAACGGCACTATAGCGCTGGCCGCTGGCACATTTGAACAAATCGCATTTGTTCCGTGATACGCTATTTAGGTTAGAGTGTTGTCAAATAGCAGCAATAGCGCCATTATAGCATTGTAGCATAGAAAAATTTGAACAAGCTGCTATTATCTGTAATTGACAGCATTGCAAATGCCATCATCTGCAGTTACTGCTGAGATCACTACCTGGAATCTCTATCGCACCGACACTTCTAATCAAAGATGTGTCTGGTGTATGACATGACACCGAAACATGTGATTACATTCGATTATGTTATTTTTTCATATTGGTGTTGACATGTTGTATCCAGTGTTCGTGTCAGTGCTTTATAGCTAGGAATTGACAACTAATAAGAGAAAAGTGTAGATTATTGAGCTCTTTTATGAACGGCGTGTGAAATTGAGCAAGTTGTTCTGCATACGTTCCGCTTGCATTTTGTTTTGATGTTGATCAGTTTTGCAAATTTGAAAGGGTGAAAGCTTCGAGTGTTTTTACAGTGCTTTTTTTTTGACGTATTTCCATATTGTTACATCTGTAGGGCCTGTGTCCTTCAATAAAAAACATTCTTCTCTTAGACTCTGAAGGGAAGCGTGTGGCAGTCAAGTATTACTCAGATGACTGGCCAACAAACAGTTCAAAGTTAGCTTTTGAGAAGTTTGTGTTCACCAAGACTGTTAAGACAAATGCGCGGACAGAAGGTAAGCGAAACAGTTTGAGAAATATTTGTCATGATATGAAGTCAGTTAATTTTTTATTCTGTTCTAGTGTAGTAGCTAGTGGCGGTGTGACTGTTTCAATAACATGATTCTTGATGTAACAGATATGTAGCTTTGTTTATAGGTTATATTATTATGCAGTTTGGTTTGGTCTTTAAAATCCTTTTTTTCTGCCGGAATTCATCCAATAGTTCTATTCTTAGCCAATTCTTAACCTCATAAGATGATAAGTCGTGGTGGTACCTTGAATGAAATGATAAAATGAAGATTTTACATTACTATTTTATAGAGTTTAATTAGAATACTCTGACAGTGTAAAACCACTTTACACTGTCAACCAATTAAAAAATTTCAATCGAACACATCAGCATGTGTTAAAAATAGAAAAAACAAATAAAATATTCTCTAATATTTTCCTACCATGTTTCCTGTTATATATGTATCTGTTTTTTCGATACTGCCTGATTCATCCTTTCAATTCTAGTTTTCATCTCTCTCACCTCCCACACTAGCTCTTCCATTACAACCATGTCTGCAAGTTTCTACATACTACATAAGATAAAACTTTCTTTGATTTTTCATTGTAATCACAAGAGTTATTTGATTTTTCATTGTAATCACAAGAGTTATCTGTGAAGGAAATAAAAAAAATAATATGTGAAGAAAGTAATATCTAAAAGATTAGAAGGACATTGGAGTGCATATTATTTTAGCATAAGTCTGATCATAATAGTGAATGACCACATATTTTTTATGACTATGAACACTCTTAGAATTATTTGTAAGTAGATTTATATCAAAAATGAATTTCCCTTTTGCGTTATATTTTATATGGCTCCAATTCATGCTAAATAGTGTTAATTGAAAAAAGAAAGAGATGAAGGAGAATGAGGGCAAGAGTGAAAACAAAAGGAAGAAGGAGAGAAGAAAAAAACATCCTGTCGTCAGAGAGAATGGATTTGGAAGTGTAAAATTAGAAAGGTGGAAACAATGCATTTATTAAAAAGATTTGATTTGATTTTCTCTATTTTTAATACACAGGCTTAGGTGTCTAATTAAATGATTTTAATTGGTTGACTGTGTAAAATAACTTTACACTGTCAGAGTATTTTAATTATTTCCTATTTTATATCATGTGTGAAATTAGATTTTGCATCTATCTCAGTCATATCAATTGGTGTCTTGCATATATGTAAACGGTTCAGTTATCTTTTGAAACATTCTCATGAGCCAGCATCCCTATCTGCTGCATAAGAAGTTAAGAAATAGACCTGGTCATTCTTTACTAAAGTCGCATTCCTTTTTGACACTGCCTTCAATTTTGAAATGCTTAATTAAACATCATTCGTCGAAATTAAAATTCTCACAGAAAACCTTTATTTGAATGTATAAAATTTTTTCATTCAAATCAGCACTCTACCGTAATACCATTGGTATTTAGTTGTGTGCCCTTTGATTTATATTAACTGATTGAAAAGTTCACAAGGCATTTGCTAGTAGTGGTAGCAGTATCTGTTCTATTGATTTTCAGCAATTAAATGGAACATGAACTTCCCCAAGACCCCTGGCATGCTTGCTCTTTTATTTGTTCCCCTTTCAGAAAATCAAAATGCAGTAAAAGAACACTCTTCAATATACCATTGGTATCTGTTGTTTTATTATAGAATGACTTCTGTGAGCACTACTTGAGAACAATATTTTTTGACAATGGTTATCGTGTTTCTTTTTAGACTGATATAGTGTTAAATTATTATTATCTGCAGCTGAGATAACACTACTTGAGAACAATATCATTGTTTACAAATTTGTGCAAGACTTGCATTTCTTTGTCACTGGTGGTGATGATGAAAATGAGCTCATTTTGTCATCTGTTCTTCAAGGTTTCTTTGATGCAGTCACCCTTTTGCTGAGGTATTTACGGTTGTATTTTGTTATTTGTTTTCCGAATTAAAAACAGATGGGTATTTACTCATATTTGTGTTCCATTTACAGGAGCAATGTTGACAAAAGTGAGGCACTTGAGAACTTGGATCTCATTCTTTTATGCCTTGATGAGATCGTTGATGGAGGGTATGTATATGTTTATTAGCCACAAATTGTCTTTTCCATGAAAGTCTATTTATTCTTTTAACACCTCATTTTTTGCTTGAAGGATTATACTTGAAACAAATGGACCTCTTATCGCCGAAAAAGTTACCTCCCATAACATGGATGCTGATGCTCCCTTATCAGAGCAGGTAATGTTTACATAACTATCAGTTTAGTTTCTATCAGTAATGTATGCTTTCTATGGATTTTGCAACACAAGTTTACAGTGACATACCTCACCTTCAATCTGACACTGACTTTTCGATATTGCAGACACTAACTCAGGCATGGGCTACAGCCAGAGACACTTTCACAAGAACTCTTTTAACATGATGCACTCATGGCGATGTACTTAAGTGTGATTCTTATATTGTAGAAGTTAAGTTTTTCTGTTTATGAGAGTTGTTTTATACTATCCCTCCATTTGAATCTGTATTTTTTGACAAAAGCAAGTACAATATACTACTAAATCCAGTGTTCTGCTAAGATCTGGAATTGCTTTTCTGAATTCAAGTTACTGGGTAGTTGTACCATTTTTCTTTTCTTTCAATGATCTTCCTTCTCCTGTGCCGCTGATATTATTTTCCAATGTATGGAAGAACTTAATAATTTTAGGTAAACAATCATTGGATAAAAAGCAACCTAGATGTTTTGATATCCAAGTTACTGTGAAGATTTGGGTCCACATCTTATATCATATACTAATGATGTCTGTTGAATCCAATATACAGACTGACCCTGGTTTCAACATGAAACCGATATCTGCGTATAAGTATTGTCAAGGAGTATTCCTCAATATTTTTTGACAGAAAACACAGATGTTTCGGGTTTAACTCCAAAATCAAAATATTCAAGGTTGTAACAATTAGTGGGTGTAACTGAACCTATTAAAGGTTGAGACAGATGTGCATTGTTCTTGAATAACTGATATGAATGTAAATCGGTTTCGTCTAAGTTTTCTGTTCATTTCATCCTTAAAGTATCATTTTATCGAATGGTATTAGACCTCTAATAGAACTATGTTATGCCGTTGTTCATTTTACCTCGATGAGTCAAGATTGCAGTACTTACTCCGAACAATTGACTTCCAAATCCCATGGATTCTTGGCATAATTTAGCAAGTCCTAATTACATTCTTCTAGAAGATGTGATTATTTAATTACGGGTCGTTTCAATCCCTAATATCAAACGTTGGGAACCATGCAACAATTTAGGGCACTCGTGTATTCTAAGCTGTGCGGTTCTTTCCATAGCTCAAAGCAGAGATTACATGAAACAACTGAACAAGTGGTTAAAGTTCTAACTTTAAACTGGTTTATCCTTGCAACACACTAGCTTGCATACATACACATTAAGGATTTTCTCTTGTTCTTTGATTGATATCAAGATAATTTGTTTAATAAAAAATGTAGTAAAACACAAGGCTTTGTTTGCAAGTTTGAAAGGGAAGTGAGGAGAGGACTTTGGAAAAAAAAATTGTCAACGCAGCGATGCTTACATAAATACTAAATCATATAAACTGTATAGTTTTGAAAAAGAAAACGACTAAAATTCACAGAGTCGCTAGAACCCAAATAAACATATGGTAAACCATACATACAGGAAAATAGTATAGTAATATTTAAAATTAAAATTCCTCAAATGGTATGATTACAGTGATCAAATAGAAACACAAATAATGTTTATCAGCTATAAGTGAACAATCCAACCCAATCTGCTGACAAATATTTGAGCCAGTTCATCAATTGTAGTGTTGACGCAATAATTGTCCTTTATCAGCTTTAACATCCTTCATCCTGTAAAGGTTTAAGAGGTTCCCCCAATGACATCGTAATTGCAATTACAGCCACAGTTGCACACATGTTGCCACAATATCAATACTTGCAGCTTAAGCAACTGCAATTTAGAACCAAGTAAGGCGAGAACTATTGGCAAGCAGAGACTAACTAGAACTGATCTGAGTTTATTTCTCTTGAATGTATCAAACTGGCCACAACTGAAAATTCATCCTGAAAGAAACATATAGACTTTCAACAGAAATCACAAAAGAAAAAATATTTGTGATTTCAAAATGCTTGCATTGTTGCTTGGTCATTCGAAAGAATAACATTGAGAATCATTTTAAAGGGAGAGAAAATAGTTATTGTAATTAAATAGAAGGATGAAGGTAAAAAAATGTGCCTCTTATAATCTTGTCATTGACACCATCACAAGATGAAGTATGTTGTCTTGAATTGGTGTCTCTGCATTTCACATACACACAACACATTTGTCTCTGCAAGTCAAGATATGCATTTCATCAACTCAATCAAGAAAAAAAACACATATATTCTTCATGTGAGTTAATTATACACAATTGGAAGAAAAGAAACATACTTGAATCTCTTGGAATTCATAGTAGGACTTCACATGCTTTTATTTGCGGCGGATTAATCCCCATAGATAGATCAATGGACCTGCTTAGTAAACATTGATCCAGAAAACAAATTTATAAGTATATACTATGAATAATGATGTTACTTATTTTAAAGTTAAGGAAGTCTCTGGACAATTTTATGACATTGACGTAAGAAGGACAATAGAAGATAATAACATGTGAGATTTGTGAAAGAGGGTGAAAAGTTTTCATACCCATTAAGCACTCGTTTGATGAACAGCTACATCTTTCATTCGAGTCCGAATCTTGTTGGTTCTTCTGTATGCAAGTGCTTTCCTTCTCATCACATCTTTCAACTGACTCATCAATCTCATTGGCTAATCTCCTCTCATCGTCGTCATCATCATATCTTTCAATTGAATCGGACTCAAATTGCGTCGATTCATTCAAATCTGATCCGAACATCCGTGACAACTTCAATGCAATTTCCCTTTCTAAGTCCTTGTCCAAATTAATGGTAGCTGCAAGCCTTGGAAATTCTGAGCAATGAATTGGATAGACCCCACACTCTTTCAAAATATAAGAACCAATAAGATCCCCACTAAAACTTGTAACAGAGAATTCAACTACATTCATACTGTAATAGGCTAGATCATAACACATTATAACATGATCCAGGCTCACATCTTTAATATAATGCCAACATACTAAATCCCCGTGGCCATATGCTGAATTGTGGCATCTGACATTGATTCTAACTTTATTGCCATGCTCCGCCATTCCAAAGGATGGAGAAACAACAGCCGAAAAAATGAATCCAACATGTTTGGAAACTTGAGGAAGTTCAACAGTAATGGAGGAAGAGGAACCTATTGTTCGGAATTTGAACTGATTTGGAACTGTGCATCCTGGTAACCAAACATGAACACGGCTATAACTGCATCCGTACCCAGAAGAAACGGTTATAGTATTGTGAAATGCGGCACTCTTCATTGTTAATATGACATCTTCCGTAATACGGTTGAGTGAAGGTGCATCCAATTTTATGCTATTCTTGAATGAAATATCCTTCTTCACTCCCTTCATACATTTTGAAAGAGCCTTCAAACTCGAAACCTTCACCAATGAGGTGCAGTTGCTGACATGAAGCTCTTCGATGAGTGGAGGAACCTCTGAAAGACAGCCAAGCTTCTTGCAATTGTCTAAGGACAAAATTTGTAGGCTTGAAAGATTCTTAACGCTTGAAGGCAACATCTTCACATTGCTTCCATCCAGTCTTAATTCATACAGAGATGACAAAAAATCGACGTTCACGGGGAGTTCAAGCAAGTTGCCACAATCCTTCAAATATAGTATTTTCAATGATTCTAAACCACCAAATATGGCTTCTAACTTTGATTTAGTTACTACATTGCAATTAGAAAGATCAAGCTCAGTAAGTGATCTCATGCAAGACATTTCTTTCGGTAGATTCTTAAGTCTTAAACCTTGTAAATCGAGCTTCCAAAGCTTGCTCATACGACCGATGGATGGGTGCAGTATTTCAATACCTGTATTGCTTAAATCCAACTCTTCAATCAAATCTGAGGATAACGAAAATTCCCTAAGACTTGAGCAGCTACTTATATTGATATTTTGTAGAGATGTTAAATGATTCTCACTAACAAGAATCTCCAACTTTTTGCACCCATCTAAAAGCAAAGTAACAAGTGTGTCCTTGGAAAAAACAGATGGTTGAACTTCACGTAAACTTTCACAACCTGAGAGATACAACCATTTAAGTTTTTCAGCACCAGACAAATCAGGGAGCATCATCAGCTGTTTGCTTTCCCTTAGGTCGACCTTTTCTAAATGCACAAGTTTCTGTCACAAGTCAAAATGGAAAATCCATCAAAATTCACCAATTTTCATTTATTTGATTCACAAACGCGCTCGCGTACACACACACACACACACACACACACCTGCATCCCGTGCCAAAGATATTTTACATTGCTGCGAGGCAAGTGAATTTCAACAAGTAGCTCAGCGAAAAAAGGGTGTGGAAGAGACTTCAAGGGACATTCACTCCACTCAAGATATCTCAATTTATCCGAAAATGGCATCATATCTTCAGGATGATATACGGTAGTTGATATCTTCTTACTCAAGGGGACATACAATCTTAGAAATCTTAATTTAGTCATCATTTTGAATGTGTCTGCCCCGACATGCAAATCTTCCTTTTGAGACAAATCAAATATTATCCCTTCAACTTTATGAGTGCCCTAACCAATCAAAAGAAAAAAATCAGTAAAAACATTATTTAATCAACTAGTAGAATAATTTTTAACAATAAATACGTGGTTGACACTCCTTAATTACCTTGCTATTTTTTAATACATCACAAACTTCTTTAATATCTCTTAACCTGCTGCATTTTTCCGGGTCTCTGCTAGTGCGGTCTTTCTTTTGCCGAACTATGTCAAAAGCCATTTGTTGTAGTAAGTCGTGCATTTGTATTTTATTATCATATGAAATAGTGATAAGAGCTTTATCTTCAAGGGTGACTATTCCAGCGGCAGCATTGAAACCACAGGCATCTAGTATTCTTGTCACAAAATCTCTTTTTTCATCTTTGAAAAAGAACGCAATATCTAAAAACATTTCCTTTTCTCGGACTGTTAATCCATTATAGCTTACTTTTAACACTTCTTGAATTCCACGTAAGGATTCACCCTTGTTTTCCAAATTTTTCAATTCAGGTTCCCAGAATTCAGGACTTCTAGAATAAAAATGTGAACCCAAAATTTTTAAAGCTAATGGAACGCCTCCTGCATATGCAACCGCTCTTTGTGAGAGAAGTTTGAAACCCTCTTTAGGATGGTTTTGCTTGAAAGCTCCTAAGCTAAAAAGCCTCAGAGATTCTTCAAAATTCCATTTTGTGACTTCATATATCACATCAACTTTTCCCCTGAGTGTGTGTCTATCTCTTGCCGTGATAATTAGCCTACTGTTTGGTCCAAGGTCATCAAGTTCTGCACACAAATATTCTAATTGTGCAGCGTTACCCACATCATCAAGTACAAAGAAAACTTTTCTACCACTAAAGATCCTCTCAATGAACGTTCCTCCAAGAATATCAGATGCAGTAATTTGTCGCTTAAGCAGTTCACTAAAAAGCTTATTACGGATGTACCTTCGTCCAAACTTTTCTATTTCTTCACTTACATTTTCCATAAAGCAAGCGCTGTCATATTGTGCAAAGTGCTTTGCAAACATCTGTCTGGCTATAGTTGTCTTCCCTATTCCACCCATGCCCCAAATTCCGATTCTTGGATATCTATTCATCAGTGACTCAGTATAACTACCGTGTTGATCGTTATGAACAAGGCCTTTCAGTTCATTAGGATACATCAAGGCTAGGTTTTTCCAAACATCACTGACAATGCTCTGAATGACTTGAGAATCATCCCTAGCCAAATAATTACAAGTATGAAATAATGAATAAATAGTAAAGATGAATCTTGAATACGATCAAGCATCAGATCTTTAAGGGTGTTTTTGGATGGAGGGTTTAGGAGAGGAGGGTTTACTTTTCATTTTTAAATTACCGACTCTATGAAATGTTTTTTAAAAAGTTAACATATTAACATGATAAACAATCAAATAATACTTCAATCACACTTAATTTATTTTAGAAAAACATGTTATATAGTCCGTAATTTAAAAAAGAAAAGTAAACCATCCATCCCTTCCCCTCCTAAACCCTCAATCCAAACACACCATAAAACTTTCTTTTTCACTGAAGAGTTGACTTGTTAAAATTAGTTTCTCCTCCAAAGTGTAGCTTTTGCAAAATAAATGTGGCTCACCATGATTCATACAAGCTCAACCAAACATTTTTGGAGGGAAGCTCAACCAAACATGTGAATAATATAAATCCCTTCCTCTCTTGTAAAAGGATTATTGGAAAAAATATAATTATGTTTACAATATCAGTTTGACAACATGTTCAAGAGGTAATAAGGGTATTAAATATGAAAATCTATACTTACTTATAGGTACGACTTTGACTATCCCATCCAGGTATATTGGCGGCCTCCGTGAGAGCAGCTCTCCACTCAGAAACAGTGTTTTCAAAGGATTCATTGTTGATGGCTTCTATCTCATAGTCTGAGAACGGTTTCTCGTAACTCCCTGTTTGGTTACGTACTTCTGATGTACCTGTGTTATAGAACACAGGTATAACTACTTGACCATGATTTTTTTTGCATTCAAGTATTTTGAGTAGTTCATTCAAGCACCACTGTGAGGTTGCATAATTTTTGGAGAAAACAACGAGAGATATGCGTGAGTCTTGGATTGCTTGAGCAAGTGCTTCACCAATTTCATCTCCCTTTACAAGATTATCATCAATGTATGTTATGATATTTTCCTTGCATAAAGCATAATGAAGATGGCTTGTGAATGTTTCACGTGTGTCTTGGCCCCTAAAGCTGATGAACACATCGTACTTTTTCGAAGAGGTAGACATGTTCTGATTAGCTATCACAACCAGTTACACCTTACAAGGAATAAGAACATACAGAACACTTCTGAAGAAAACAACAGAATATATCAATAATTATAAGTACTTACAGTTACAGAACAGAAACACCTTACAACTTCAAGGTCAACGCAACCTTAGTCTCTTTTTCTTTTTAGGGTCTGAACGCAAACCTTGAGATAAACAACGCAACGAACAGATTGAATAGTTGGTTTCAATTTGAACGCCATGACCGAGACTTACTTGAGTTTTCACTTTAACATTAAAGTAAGGTGCTGTCACTATCATATGATCAAAACAAAACATAGACAAGATAATGGAATTAGAGCTGTCTATAATGGTGGGCCACTTATGGTGGTTTTTCATAAACCCTTAGCTGCAGGGCTTAAGGTAAGGCAACTAAAACCATTGCTTTAGGTTCACCCAAATAGAAGTTATTTTTATTGGATTGTATGAACAAAAATGCTACATATGGTAAAACGAATTGCTCGAGTCTTGTGTGGATCCAAACGAGTGACAAATTAGTTTTAATGTTTCAATGAGATCTCTGATTCGAATATATATATATATATAT
>Ga0209282_1000825_pt1 | contig 15904 bp, 10 predicted proteins | sample Mtrugardesep15_FD_187529 | JGI IMG/M metagenome (GOLD analysis project Ga0209282, IMG submission 187529) | Root nodule microbial communities of legume samples collected from California, USA - M. trunc garden sep15 (SPAdes) (version 2) | ecosystem: Host-associated > Plants > Roots > Nodule...
ATATATATATATATATATATATATATATATATATATATATATATATATATATATATATATATATATATATATTGCCCCAAATTTTGAAGATCTAACTCTGCAGAACTGTTTACACCCCTAAAGAACCACCATAATTATATATATATAAAAATATTTTATGTCGGAAATTTTGGAGACCTAACTCTATAGAGTTGTTTGCACCTCCAAAGGATGACTCTAAATGAGAAGGTTCTGTTATGAGATTAGTATGATCACCGTACTGATGAATCTTATTGTTTACATCACTTATTTATACACCAAAATTTGAATGAGAAATTTGTATTGTCTGTGATGAAATATTCAAACAGAGAAATAAAAATTGTGTTCCATTCCAATTTTTCACGCCACTTTATTTCATTCCAGTTGCATTATACAAACTGTTAAAACTTCAATCTAGTTCATTGACACTAAAGCATAACAAATAGAAGACACATTTAGTGAATCCTTACAACAAAAGGACAATCCAAATATAACATATTTTTTCAATAGTGTACTACATTATGATCTTGTTACTACAGAAATGCCTTCAATGGATCATTTGGATCAATATCAGCTAAAAGTGGGAGATCAACTACCATAGATTCTAGACTCAAACCTTCATCTCTTAGTTTTTTTATTACTTCCTCAAACACAATTTGATTCCCTCCATTTGTGAGATGCAAACCGTCACTGCATTTAAGTTAACATAATCATATCAAGATTCCAAAGTATTGTAAGAGAAGATAAATAAAGAAGGTAAAAAAATTTAAAACCTTAAGTAAACTTTTTCCCATCCAGGGAACAGTTGCATTTTAGTCCAGAGATCAATGAAAGGAATTTGACACTCATTGGCCACAGAAATGCATGCTTTAGCATATTCACCAGCAGCTTCATTTGTCCTTTCAGGAAGTCCCTCGGGATTGTTCACAAACAAATAACTGCAATAGATTTTTAGAAATTCTTAAGTACTATGATTAACTTATATAGAATTATACGTGTGTGTCACAAACAAAGAAAACGTAATAAAAATATTTTTATCTTTTAATTATCTCATTGGCCACAGAAATATTTTTATCTTTTAATTATGTTTGTGTGTACTTTCTCAAAAAATTCATTTTGTTAAAAAATTTATTTTTAGTTTGAAAATGTAACAATTATTTTAATTATTTTTGAAAATAAAAATAAAAAGTTTTTTATTTTTGGTTACAAGAAACTAGTACAAAGTTGTTTAGCAATGCTCTGTCGGAAAACATGTGGGATACATAAAGTGGATTCTCCTTCCTAATTTTTTTTTTTCCATACGTATGAACTAGAAATCAAACTCTTGACCGCATATTTAAGGGGCTCAAATCTCTTACCATTTGGATCAATCGATCGTTGAATCAATCCTTTTTTTAAATCATATTAAGGAAAATCTAATTTAACATGTATAGTTTTTCAACTAGAATGATTTTTAAACCATAATGAAAATAAAAACATAGTTCATTTTCATTTAAAATCACTTTCATTTCAATCTATTACAAAATCTGAAGAAAAAAACATCAAGAGAAAAACATGAAATGACATGGAAACATGGTTGGTGACTTAAAGCAAGAATGAATATTACCGTACGAGAGAAATAGTTGGCAAGAGAAGCACCCCATCCTCCAACACCAAAGGATTCCTCAGTGAGTGAAGTTGAAGAAATTAAAGAAGGACGATCCATTATATAGTCAACACAGCAAGCTACATGTGTTGAGGCATTAATAAAAAAAACTTAAGACTTCGTAATCAATTCGTTTTTTGTGGAAATATTGTACACAAAGTTTAAAATGCACCCAATATAATATGATTAATTATTGCAACGAACTTGGGTTAGGTTTGAATTGATAAACTTAATGTGTGGAAATGAAATTTATGTCTAATGAGTTAGATATACTGTTTTATGACATCTTTGAGGTTTCATGCCTAAAATTGTTTAGTTAATTTCTTAGTTTTTTGTCGAGTCTTTGAACTCTCTCGTACTAAATAAAATAAGGAACATAATTAGAACGATGGAATAGAATATAATGAGTTTATGTTTTGTAGGACCTTGATCTCTTTTCCACCATCCGATACCAAATATATTTTTATCTAGGGAAAGATACAGTTCTACAGATTTTTCTATTTACTTATGGTGATTCTTCTACTTTGGAGCTTGTAGTTGCACTATGTATTTTTTTTATTAGTTAGTGAAAATAATGAAAAAATAGAAGAGAATTTACATAAGCTATAAATCTTTTAACATTTTTATAAAAGATAATATATCTTAATTCTACATAATAAAGTTTTTAAAAAGTTAAAATGAAAAAAAAAAGTTATAACGCATTTTTTCCCTCATGTAGCTTAATGAACAACATTCAACCCTTAAGGTGAACAAATGAAAAATTTAAAGTTGAAACCCAACCTATACATATCACATGTCCCTACGAATGAAGTTATACTTGCGAAAACAATCGATTACATCTTAGTTTTGCTCAGTCATAAAATATCCAACCAATATAATAAAATCTATATTCCTCCATGTTCATTTTAAAATATCAAACAGAGCCTTAAGAAGGGATTTAGATCTCTCAATAGTGAAAAAACTTGAGAGTTAGGTGGATGGTTTAACCATTAAAATGTCTTGAATCCAATTTATAATTTTATAAGATGAGAGCCCAACATATTTTAATGGTGATATCATTCACATAATCCTTTAAAAAAATCACAATTGAAAGCATCCAGATCGCATAAAGAGACGCATATTGAGAAAGACACAACCAATTGAAGAGAAACCACAAGGACACAAAAAGATTTTTCTTTAAGAGTCAAAATTAGCCCACTAAAATTGGTTTCGAAAAACATTGAGTCTAAAATCTTAAGAGAAGTACACATCACGATAAAAGTTCATCATAATCATTTCACTCTTATTTATATTTAACCAATGATACTTATGTCTAGATTTTTTATTTTTTAACCATATATGAAATACTTTTTTTAAGAATGACAAAGGAAAAAAATAACATTAAGAACATGACTCAACATGGGGTATCGAGTCTCAACATAGGCTTTAACTTCAATAAAGGAGTCTACCAAAATGTCACACCTAACTTTCAAGAATACCCAAGTTTGATCAAAAAATCCGCCCAAAAGTTGCATATCTAAACATTTATTGAAAGAAATGTTAGGAATATCCCATTAATAGTATATAGTTAACATATCCATTAGTTTTATCTTTAGATATACATTAAAGTATCCATTTCATGCATGTGATTGGTTTTATCTGTAAAATATCTACGTGTGTGAATTTTTTTGTCATCTCTAATAAAGATAAAGAAAATAATTTATTTAGCAGACACAGATATGTTAAAAAAGAAATTGACTCGAAGGTAAAAAATTAATTGGGTATCCTTGGAGACCTCTCATTGTGAGGGAAGTAAGAAATAAAAAAAATTAGAGAAATGCTAAAGAGTATTTTTTTTTAAGGTATTCTCTCCGTTTCAAACATAAATAGAAAATGGTCAACAAAAATTGATGTATTTAGTTTAAAATTTGTATCAAATACATCAATTAATGTTGATTGATTTTTGCTTACATGTTGAAAAAGATATAGTATTTGTTAAGAAAACTAACATAAAAATATATTTTTTTGACAAAATATAAATATTATGTTGCAAAGTCGTGAAAAGTGGTTATATATTTAACTTTTAAAAAGTTAAAAATTTGTTGTTTTCACCTAAAAATTTCTATTTTTTACTTCTAGTTCCTTTAAAACACTTGCTAGTTGCTATCATCATCCAAAAAAATAAAAAAAATAAATTGAAGGTGAGACGTCTTCGTCTGGGGGAGTTGTCTTTGTTGGCGAGCGATTGTAGATAACTGGAGGTGAAGGGTTCTTGTGATTATTTTTTATTTTATTCAGGCTGAAGCTCATGATTTTTTTTAAAATGTTATTTATATAAAATCTCATGTCATTCATTTCTTTATCTCTTTCACAAAGTCAAAAAATATCTTTGACAAAATATAACACAATCAAGTTTTATTTTGAAAATTTTATTCGAATAGATAAAAAAATTGACAAGGACTGTATAGTTTCCTTTTTTTTTTTGTCAAGGGAATATATAGTTTTCTATTAAAGAATAAATTATAGTATTAAATAAAAATATATGATTTAAAACATATGATATTTTAGACAAAAATATTTAAAAATTGTATCATGTGTTTTTTGTTAACCCTAGGATTTTCAGAGGTCATGGTAATCTAGAGTTCGGCATGATATATTTGTTAACCCCCTCCAATTTTTAGGGGTCATGGTAATCATGAGTTCGGTATGAGGTAAGCATAGTTTCACCAAAGATTACTTCATCTAGAAATTAAACTGGTATTCATCTTTTGGTGAAATTCATTAACTACTTGAGCTCAATTGTTTAGTTTGTACTATATGTTTTTAAATAGGAATTTAGTTTTATATACTTTTAATGTAAATAGAAAAGGAGAATCAAGTTTGTGTTTTGATTACTTCAGCTTAATTTGAGATTTAATAGTCGTGTTGAAGTTTTTATGGCTTCTTGTTTTGTTTATTTGCTTGTGTCCTATTGTTAGCTTTAATTTGCTTTTAAGTTTGTATTCTTTGTGTTTGCTAAAATGTTCACGAGTACTTGTTATGTCAGTGTTGTATTTTAAGTAAGAGGTTTATGTGGTTATCATCAAATTCAACATGTTCTTAACCTTACAAATGAATTGACAACTTGTAGTTGAGTCTGTCATTTCAAAGAACACCTATAGTCGAAATTAGCGAACATCAGCAATAATGGATCTTTCATTATTCTTTATCGTTAGCCTTATGCGGAAAATTTTACTTTTTCTGTTAAGACTTTTTTTTTTTGGTTTATTAATGTATTTTTGTAAATTTTTTCTCTAGAAAATGCCGGTTAGACAAAGGATATGTAACAGCTGATCCAATAGTTGAAGGAACAATTGTTATGAAGAGATAGGATTAATGATGTTGGAGGATTGAACTTTGAAGTATGTATATATACACATATAGTACAAGTTTTTTATATCAACAAATTCCATATGATGCTAAGAACTCACTTGAGCATGAACCGTACTACCAACATGTAAATATATCCAAAAAAAACTTCCAACATTAAACATGAAATAACTTCATATCTTAAAAAGGCTTTTTATTTAACTGAATTCAGAGAGTTTTAAATGCATCTAGCATTGTACAAACCGTTCAAACTTCAATCTGGTTCATTGACACTGAAATTGAAATATCAAATGCTAAAGCAAAGAGAAAAAGAATATATCACTTACCCCACAATACATCCTGTTACTACAGAAATGCCTTTAAGGGCTCATTAGGGTCAATATCAGATACAAGGGGGAGATCGACTGGAATAGATTCTAGACTCAAACCTTCATCTCTCAGTTTTTTTATTACTTCCTCGAAGACAAGTTGATTCCCTCCATTAGTGAGATGCAAACCGTCACTGCATTTCGATAAACAAAATCGTATATTCATATCAAAACATGCCATAGGCATTAAATAATGATATTCTTCTTTGCAAATTCATACAGAGTTGGTCATTTTCGCATAACTCAAGTCACACATATATGGCTACATAATTGGTCATTTTGAAAAACCAATCAAGTCAGCAATGAAAACTTCATAAGCTTTTATATGATGCAAAAATGCAAAATGTTGTAAGCAAAGATAAACAAAGAAGGTAAAAAAAATTATGAACCTTAAATAAACTTTTTTCCAGTCAGGGAACTGTTGCATTTTGGTCCAGAGATCAATGTAAGGAATACGACATTCAGTGGCCACAGCAATGCATGCTCTAGCATATTCACCAGCAGCTTCATTAGTCCTTTCAGGAAGACCCTCTGGATTATTCTCAAATGGATATCTGTCGTAGATTTTTAGAAATTCTTCAAGTGTGATTAACCTCTATAGAATTATATATCTAAATTTCACAAAGAAAGAAAATAATAAAAGCAGTGACAAAATGAAGATAAAAAGCCAATAAAACAATACCTAAGTCGTGCAACTTCATCAATGGGAGGAGGAGTTATGAGGATCACTTTAGTCGTCGCTTCTGAAATTCAAAGGGAATTTGCAGTGTCCAATCATACCATTTATACAAGAGGCCTAGAATTGAAATTACAAATATTGAAGCGTCAACTTATATACTTACATACACATACAAAGGACAACAACTTTCTTAATAGAAGCATCAAAATTGATCAACCTATGGGCCACGCAAGTGTAAAAAAAATTTCCTTTAAGAATGTTATAAACAGACATCTTGATCCTTAAAGAGAAGGACCATTCTTCCACTTCTAAAGTAGAGGTTGGTTTTCCCCCATTGCTAAGATGCATGCCTATACTTAACAGCTCACATGAGCCCAAACCAACCGATAACATAATTGCACAGGCACCAAGTAATGACACAGAGAAAGAAGGCACGATGTTTAGGTTTGTCAAAAATTCGATAAAAAGTGGACCTTTACACAAGCATCTCGTGCGAACTCCATTCCCACAGAAAAGCATGGAATCAAACCCTTTGGAGAGCGTATTATTGATCATACAGTAGTGGCTGTTCCCCATTTGACATCACCTATTCTATTAACCTTCCAATTCCTGAAATCTCACAAGGCCATTGCGTGCATCCTTAGTCCTACAGCCATGCACTGTGCCACAGCTTTACAGCCATTATACATCTAGAGAGGAACTTCTCGTTCTCTAGATCAAACAGTTGCAATAGCTATTGCACCATGCAACATTACAAGAATGTGCAAGACTATACTTAAATAATCATAACAACGACAAACCTCCAAATGAAAAATAATTATTCTTTCTGTAACATGCAATATATACTCAACCAAAGCACACTTATCAAACCCACAAGGGATCAAAACTATTTTTTTCAAGAAAAAAGCCTCCTTCTGTGCCACTAAAGAACAATGATCCTTTATTGGGTTTCAACACGTCTTTTACCTAATAATCTGTGTCAATCCCTCATTGTGTGCATACCCATTAAATTCTAATCTTATTCAAACTCCATACGAGTATGGGTTACCTTGAAGAAGGAGACAATGGAGTGAAGGTTCTCCTTGTATTCATGTAGAGGAACATGTTGAAAAGCAGAGCATCTATTGGGAAGACAAGCATCATTAGCCCCAAAGAAAACAGTCAAAGCAATCGGAGCTGTTTCGGTTCCACTGTCACTGCCTTGTGACACAGGGAAAACCCTTTCTAACACCTTCAACGCCCACCTCGTGTTGTACCCACTATACCCTCTCAGCACCACATCTGCCTGTTACACATTACAACACAAACCTCATTTATCCTTTTCATAAGAAACACAAACCCCATTACAAAAAGATTCAAACTTTACATTAAAATCTAAAAACAGAATATGAGTTGCAATTAACTCAAATTGTCGACCACTTATGAATCCGGCTCTTTGCATTCAGGTATTGGTGGCCGTTTGATCAAGATCAGACTTTTTAGATTCAATTTCTGTATTTTGAAATAAAAAACTTATAACGATCAACAATATCCCGAATGTGTGATTCCAATGAGTGCATGGAATCTAGTTTCACCACTTCTGAACTCAAACTCAATGTCAACGTGAGATTCGTAACACGAGACTAATAATCATGTTACAATTTGGGTTACACTTGATTCAACTCAAAAGGTAAGTAAGTAAAGATTGTCCACTATTTATAAACACAAACATATAATGTGGAATCTTAAAGCAAAACAAAGCAAGAATGGATGTTACCGTGCGTGAGAAATAGTTGGCAAGAGAAGCACCCCATCCTCCAACATCAAAGGATTCCTCAGTGATTGAGTCACCAAAAAGATACATTTGTGGCCTCTTAGTCATGTTTGATCATATAAGTGTAAGGTTGGACTTGGTGGGTCTTAGATCATACAAGCATATGTTGATGCATTAATAAAGTAAATAAGATTCCTCTACAATGACTACATTCTCAATCTCCAGATAAAAAATTATAAGATGTATTTGGAGAAATGAAATTTTTACCCCTCCCAAAAACTTCTTAAAAAATATAAGTTTTACTGTTCCTTCTATCCCATATTAAAATGATCCATTGGACTATTTTACATTGAGGTTACTTAATATGTACTCTTTTTTTTTTGAAGGGCTATGCTCTACTCTAAAATGTATAAATTATTTCGTAACTTTCATTGTTATAAATCATTTCTCCTTCTTTTTTTTTTTTTTTTTGACGTAAGTTATAAATTATTTCTTACCTTCTGTCATTGTTTGTCGTTGCATGTTACCAACTACCAAGTGTTGCTTATACATTTCACACAAATTCTTCACTCACTCGTATGCAACATGTAATGACTTTTCTCAATTTTCATTTGTTTGCCCTTGCGTGATTCTTTCTTCAACATGAAAATTTATTAAAAAAGGAAAAGCTTCCGACATGAAATGTAAACTTTACTCCATATCTAAATAAATGGCTCTATTTAACTGAATTCTGAGAGGCTAAATTGTGTATAGCATTATACAAACTGTTCCAATCTGGTTCATTGACACTGACGTACAACAAATACTCTTCAAGTGAAAGAAAAACTATTACACAGACTAACTCACATCCAACACCAAATAAAACAAAATGAAATATCTAATACTTTCAGAGAGAAAAAGCATATACCACTTAGAGAATCCTTACAGCAAAAGGAAGACCAATACCGAGGTAATGTACTCTATTTACATACATCATTCAATAGTAATGACAACAGTACTATAATTTCCCAAAAGAGATGGCCCTTTTGTACTACATCATCATGTTACTACAGAAATGCCTTCAGTGGGTCATTAGGATCAATATCACCTATAAGGGGGAGATCAACTGCCATAGATTCTAGACTCAAACCTTTATCTCTCAGTTTTCTGATTACTTCTTCAAACACAAGTTGATTCCCTCCATTAGTGAGATGCAAACCGTCACTGCATTTCAGTAAACAAAATTGTATATTCATATGAAAACCAAAAATATAATGCACACTTCGATTAAGAGCTGCTGTAGGCTAACAGCAAGAAAAAAAACAAGTGAAACCCATGCAGACAGCATCATTAATTAGCATCATCGAAACTGTGCAATATTATACAACAACCAAGTTTTATCCTACTAAGTGGGATCGGTTACATGAATCAAACGACACCTTAGTGTTCTATCAAAAACCATGTCTTTCTCCAACTCATTTATCTCTAGATCCTTCCAAATAGCTTCTCGTATAGTTTTTCTAGGTCTACCTCTAGTGATCTGACTCCCCTCCATTTGATCTGCTATCCTTACTACAAAATCCACAAGTCTTCTTTTTATATGTCCAAACCACCAAAGTCTAGTTTCTACCATCTTTTCTACTATATGTGCCACCCCAATCATTTCTAATTCTATCCCGTCTAGTCTTACCACACATCCAACGCAACATCATCATTTCTGCTACGCTTTATGTTCGAAATAGTGCAATCTTATGTTCTATTAAAATGAAAATTGCCCATTTTTTTTTGTAAATTACACAATAATTAATTTTTCGGTTGTCTTTGCATTTTTAATCAAACCACACCATAACCATCCAAGAATGACATTCTTCTTTGCAAATTCATACAAAATTGGCCACTGTGGCATAACTCAAGTCACATATATGGCTACGGAATTGATCATTTTGAAAACCAAGTCAGCAATGAAAACTTCATAAGCTTTTATATGATGCCGACATGCTGTCATGGCAAATCAACAAGAATTCAGATAAACTACATGACAAAGCCATCATGTTCATTAGCATTTTAAATTTAAAAGGTAAATGCTAAATACTGTTAACATTGAGATTCCAAAATGCTGTATGCAAAGATAAACATATAAAATAAAATTTTGGAAACCTTAAATAATCTTTCTTCCAGTCAGGTGACTGTTGCATTTTGGTCCAGAGATCAATCACAGGAACATGACATTCATTGGCCACAGCAATGCATGCTCTAGCATACTCACCAGCGGCTTCATTTGTCCTTTCAGGAAGACCCTCTGGATTGTCCACATACGGATATCTGCAATAGATTTTCAGAAATTCTCCGAGTATTACCTCTATAGCATTATACAATCTAAATCTTACAAAGAAAACCTAAAATAAAAAAAGTGACAACATGGTGAAGAAAAAGGCAATAAAGCAATACCTAAGCCGTGCATCTTCATCGATGGGAGGAGGAGTTATGAGGACAACATGAGTTGTTGGCCACCGCTTCTGAAATTCAAAAGAAATTTGTAATATCCAATTATACCATTTATACAAGAGGCCTAGAATTGGAAGAAAAAAAAATTAAAAATTGGTTTCCGAGGTCATTCTTTTTCAAGGGTGATAATTTACTAGGTCATTCTATTATTTGGATTATTAGTATTATTTAGGGAGGAGAATACTATTATTTATTTAAGGAGAGGGGAGGCACTAGGCCAATCTATTTCTATGGATTATTACAAAACTAAGCAGCCATTGTGCTAGCATCTACAGCAGGGCCGGCCCATAGCCTGTCGAGGCTGGGCTATGCCACTGGGCCTCGATTGTTTTGGGGCCCAAAACATATTTTTTTTTCAATGCAAGGCGCTTAAATATTATTTATATAGCGTTAAAGCGAGAGATTAATAAAGAAATCGCATGGCTGCAGTGGTGAGGCCCTTTTTGTTAGAATGTATGGTTGTGGGTTCAATTCCCACTGGAGTCTTTTTTTATAAATAATTTTTCTTTATAGTGTCTTATAACTTTTTTTGGGGCCTTTTTTTTTCAGCCCTTAAAATCTAAAACAGGGCCAGCAAATTTGTTAAGACAGCCCTGATCTACAGAATAAACAAGAAAGAACTTGCATGACTTTTCCCAATCAACTTTAACCTTTTTCTCAAGGAAGCTTAAACTAATATTTTCATCTTTTCTTGCTAAAAGAAGAAAGCATTACAGCTCTGAATTTTAAATTTTATATTCATTTGAATTTTTATTTTTTCTTAGGAAATTAGAATTAATACTCCAATTTATAATGCTTTAAATTTGTAATGTTATATATATAGCACATTTGAGGACGAGCCTTGGCGCAGCAGTAAGGTTGCTGCTACCTTGTGATAAGATCACAAGTTCAAATTCTAAAAACAACTTTGTTTGTAAGGGTAAGATTGTATGCATCAACTTCACAAGACCCCGCCTGGTAGAAACCTCATGTAATTTATCATAAGCAATTTATTGGCCTTGCGGACACTTATAAACATCTCAATTATATACATAAAGGATCAAAAACTTTCTTAATAGAAGCATTAACAATGATCAACCTATGAGCCATGTCAAAAAAACTTTCTTCTAAGAATGTTAAGCAGATATCTTTATCCTTAAAAAGAGGGACCATTTTTCCACTCCTAAAGTAAATGTGGGTCTTCTCTTCCCCATTGCTAACATGCATGCCTACCTAACAGTTCAAAGGTGAGCAGACCAAATGATAATATAATTGCATGGCCACCAAACAATGACAGAGAAAAAAGACACAATGTTTAGGTTATGAAAACAACGTTATGATCCTACTCAAAAAGAAAACCAATAAAAAGTGGACCTTTACAGAATCATCTCGTGCAAACTGGAAACTCCTCTCCCACAGAAAAGCATGGAATAAAAAAAATCTTTAGAGAGCGTATTATTGATCACAACAAAAGTGGAAAACAGTGATAACCAAAGTCCCTATAGCACAGCCACTGCACGTGTGTTAATTTGACATCACCTATTTTAAAAAGGCCCCACTTCTCCAATTCAATTCCTGAAACCCCACAAGGCCAGAACCAATATTTGGCTACCCCAGACAATATATATAAATCATCATTAACAACCAACCCCACCAAATGACAAATAATTAGTCTTTTTGTAACACTAACATGCAATATATGCAAACAAAGCACGCTTATCAAACCCACAAGGGTCAAAACTAATTTTTTAACCTTTTGTGCCACTAAAGAAACGTGAGTTACTCAGCACCAATACTCCATGTTTAATGTGTATTTGGTGGTGAGTGGTGTCACACATGTGTCAGGGTTGAGCACGAAACTAACAATATGTAGTTACATTCAATCCAAATATGCCATTAACACACTATTTTATTGATTGAAATTCATATGATTCTCGCTAAATTTACGTGGTATAATTACATGTGTCACACATTGGACACGCTTTCTATCAACCGCTAGTCTGCAAGCACTCCTCCATTCAACCACTATCAACTTTTCAAATTATTATCGTTGTCAATATGTAAGTGTTTTGTCTAACATCTCTGTCAGTACCGACCCTTTTTCTGGGTTTCAATACCATTAACATGCATCATTTACCTAATCACTTTATTCAAAGTAGTGTTATTTGTGAGGTGTATCATAGAAGTTCTCTCCTTATATACATACATAAAATAAAATAAAAACCTTAGCTTGATACAAATCTATGAAGAATCGACACGGACATCGGACATGACACAAACACCGGTAAGAATTTGAAGAAGACAAAAAAAATGACGTAATTGAATGTAAACACATATCGGACACACTAGTCTTGAAGTGTCAGTGCCTGCTACGAAAATGGGTTACCTTGAAGAAGGAGACAATGGAGCAAAGATTCTCCTTGTATTCATGAAGAGGAACATGCTGAAAACCAGAACATCTATTAGGAAGACAAGCATCATTAGCCCCAAAGAAAACAGTCAAAGCAACAGGAGCAGTTTCTGTTCCATCGCCCTTTAACACAGGAAAAACCCTTTCCAAAACCTTCAACGCCCACCTCGTATTGTAACCACTATAGCCTCTTAGCACTACATCAGCCTGATACACAATAACCCCAATTACAAAAAAAAGCTTCAAACTTTACATCAAAATCACAAAACCCATCATAAGAAAAACAGAAAAAGATGAAACAATCGCATAGAAACATAATGGGTTGTTAAAGGAAGAATGAAAAATAAATAAATACCGTGCGAGAGAAATGGTTGGCAAGAGAAGCACCCCATCCAGCAAGAGCGAATGAATCTTCAGTGATAGAATCACCGAAAAGAAAAATCTTTGGCCTTGTCGTGGTCATGTTGATGGAGAAATGAAAGAATGAATGGAAGATCCACTACCACTAGATATATAGATAGATAGATTCAGTAGCTTCTATTCTACAAAGTGAGCTACTCCTATAACCTTTGTAGATGAATTAAATAATGGAGCTTCTTCTACTAATAATGAATAATGAAATTGGTTTTCGGTGGAAAAAGGCTGCAAATGCACACAAAGTTATTGAAATGAAAGTGCACCGAAAAAGGTGCATGCTGATAGAGACGTAACAAAGGCCGGCGAGCGGTAGGGACACATGGGCTCCATTCTCGATCTCCAACTCCAAATAATACAATCAATATAATACTACGTGCCCTTGGAGTGGACATTGATTATAGATTTATAGTTGACGGCAAATAGTTTATACTAAATGTTACTATCTTCGTCCTTCCTTTAAGAAAAAAAAATTGTCCTTTTTTATTTTCAATTACATTAATTATTTTTATACATGCATGTCCTTATTAAATTATACATATTTTTCTTCAATCACCAATAAAACTTTCTTAATTCCCATGATAAAATTGTAAAAACAATAGTAATTACAAACAACTTTAATACAAATATTCACTTTCTTAATTCTCATGATTTTAACAAAAGGGTCTTATATATAAGGACATAGATAGTAATTTTTAATTTATGGCTGATAAGTTAAACGAAATATTTGATAAAATTAACAGCTCAAGTAATATTTGATGAATGTAAAAGAATATTCTTAATTGATCATGAGTTAAAAAACCATCTCGGTCAAGAATTGTTGGATTGTTAACTTACCTAAAACCAACGCAGATATACATACCATGTGGGTAAACATGAGTTAACTTACTTTAGATATCAACGTGAGTTAAATGTTGCTGGATCTACCAAATGTGAATGTTGGAGTTATTTTACTAAGTTTGAGGTGAGAATAAGTAAAAACAAAAGGGAGAAAAGCAATTTTCTAACATGTTTGGGTGACCAACCCATTCGGACCTTAAAGAAAAACCCATTCGGCCCGTTCTCTCTCAGATCACTTTCTTTTGAACCAGAACCAAAACTGAACCGCTCTCACCGGAACTCAGACACAGAAAAGGTGTCCACCACCGCACACACATCCCTGAGAAAGGTTCGTTCCAATTTCCTTTACTCTCTACTTCACATTCAATTCTACTAGTTTCTATTATCCCAATGCACATAATTACATTTAATTTCATACCCTAATTCTATAAACAATGTTTATTGAACAATTCATATAGCTCAATCTTTGAACTTAGGGTTCCTAACCCTAATTTTGCTTCAATTCATCAATCCTATTCTAACTAGAGAATATATTTTGTATGTGAATGATCAAGAAATCGAGATGCAGGGAAGAGTTAGGAAGGTTTCAGCTCGTGGTGAACCAGTAGCAGCAAACTACGCATTCGGTCCTTCAATCGACGATGTAATCATCAAACATCGCCTTCTAACCCGAACAACAACAACTCGAGGTGAACCGCCATTGAAAAAGCTTCAAAAGAAGTTCACTTCTTTCGTTTCTGAGGTAGACAAAGATGAAGACAATTACAATGACTGTGAAAAGCTTGCAAGAGCATTTTTGCAAGAATTGACTACTTTTGAGATACCCCTTTTGAAGAGTAAAGCGATCGTTGAGGCTAATGTTAGGGAGAAGGATAATTTCAATGAGTTGAAAGATGAAATGAATCGACAGATTGCGCAGGCGCAGGTTGATATTGAAGATTTGAAAAAACAGTTGGAGGAGAGTAAGGTTGAGAGACGGCATAAGGAAGAGTGTGAGGCTATTAGGAAGTTGATTGCTGCGCAACCGCCGAGGTCTGAGACGCAGAAGGTTTTGAGTCAGTTGGAGAAGGAGATCGCGGCGTTGGATGCTGAGAATACTGCTGGTTCGAGACTGTTGGAGCTGAGGAAGAAGCAGTTTTCGCTTTTGTTGCAAGTGGTATGTGACATACATTTAGTTTGTTTAATTGCTTATGCTATTTACTTGTGTGATTGTTGTGTTCTTTTGCTTCTTATAAATTTGCAATGCAGGAATTTAATGTCAGCTCCGTGCTTATATGTAATGTCTGATTGTTTAACTATTTCTCTTTCAAAATATTGTGCCAACGTAGATACTTAGCCGTGTTGCCCTGTTTGGATAAGCAACTTATTTGTAGCTTATAGTACAAGCGCTTGTAATGATAAGCGCCTATGTATAAGCTATTTCTATAGCAAAAGTTCTTTTTTTTTTTGGGATTACAAAGTAAATTATTTTCCCATAAGCTGTAAGCTGTTTTCATAAGTTAACTTGGAGAACTTATGAAAATAAGCTGAAAACAGCTATTGAACAATGTCATAAGCTGTTTTCACCAGTTTTCTCAAACAGCCTCACAAAACTTATGCCGGTAGATAAGCTCAAATAAGCCAATCCAAACAGTCCCTAAGTCTAGAGAATGCAAATGCAACCATAGTTATGAATATCATTTTTCTATTGAGAAGGGATTATGGTGCTTTTGCAAAAGTAGCACATAGCAAAATCACTCACTATTTTGAAATAGAGAACAATATATTAGATTTATCATAATTTTTACTGTGATTCAAATGTAACGGTATGCAGTAGAAACTGCTTATGTAAGTGAAAAAGTAAGATCCTGTGTGGTTCTAGAAAATGTTTTCTTATTTCTTTTTTGTTTTCACCTAAAATATAGCTCGGTCTAACACAGCTCAATAGCCATTCTTGCAAAAATGAAACATCAAGCTCTTAAAAAAC
>Ga0209282_1000827_pt1 | contig 15902 bp, 7 predicted proteins | sample Mtrugardesep15_FD_187529 | JGI IMG/M metagenome (GOLD analysis project Ga0209282, IMG submission 187529) | Root nodule microbial communities of legume samples collected from California, USA - M. trunc garden sep15 (SPAdes) (version 2) | ecosystem: Host-associated > Plants > Roots > Nodule...
ATAACCAGTGCGAAAAAAGATGTCGGAAAGTGTCTTTAGTTTTCAAAAAAAAGGAAGTTGAATTTTCCGGCGCGGCGGTGCCGCCCTGTTGGGCCGGCCACCACCGCGCCGGCATTTTAATGTTGATTGGAGAAGATGACCTTTGTTGCAGAGCTTCTCTCTCTAAAATAATTTAGAGAGAGAAGCATTTTAACTTATGTTTCACTTATACCTCTGAGAAGCTTAAGATTATTACACATGTACACTAGATCTGATGGTTGTGAATGATTTATGCACGGTGCATAAGAATTTCCTTATGCACCATAACTTTTGCCTATATAACCAACGTTATTATGATCTATTTAACTCAAAATTAGTTAGAATCCTGCTTAGATAATTAACTTGTTGAATTATTTGATGTATTAAAAATGAAGTGAATATCAGACTAAAATTTGAGTTTGAGAATATGGATTTTAATTTTTATTTATCACTCAACCAGCCTCAAAGTTACTCAAATCCATTTCCCATAATTAGAGTTAATGATTTAAAATTAGACTGAAGATACATCAACGAGACTTCTAAATATGGTTAAATTGGTTCAATCAGTTAAACTATTATTTCTTTTGGATTACGTGATTGGAGCTAATAAGTTGAATTTGAACTGTTCGTTTACTTGGGTGGAATTCAATTTGAAAAAATATTCTTGAACTCGGAGTTGAACTTCAAAGAGATAAACCAGTTTTGTTTAAAATGACGCACTTCTAAACTCTTATCTTCCTCCTCCTTGAACTCTTTCTGTATTAATTCAATTCTAAGTTGCAAGTATGCTTTGCGCTCTCTTCAAATGAGGATCATGTGGAATGGATGGGAAGTTTTGAAGCAACTGATTTTGTTTCTACAAAGCCTACGGAGCATAGAGAACATAACCTGCCTGATTGAGGCCTCAGGCATAAATAACATTGAATCAAAGTTTTGATGTCCAAAAATCATTTCTACTATTTTAAGGTGGGGTAACAAATCTATGGTTACGATCTGTCTATTGACTCTAAATCCAACACAAAGGTTACCAATGTCAACGAACATTTTAAGGCAGAGACAAGGACAAGAGTAGTAGGTTTGGTGGATTGAATTCGCGTCAGGGATAGATTTTTAGCATGTGTATCAACAGTTCATCAAGTCTGTTAAATATTAAACAAGTCATTTCCTACCTAAACTACAAACTTGTCACCCATCACTTATTCATTATTTTTTCCAGCTACGACAGAGAAATAATTAGAGGTTTAAAAATATTAAGCAGATAGTTTTTTATTTTATTTTTCATTAATATAACAATTTTACTTGACGTTTTTCAAAATTTGATCATGCAATTGGTTTTTGTCATCTGCCACGTTGTGTTTTGGATTACTTGATTTCTCTTTATTCAGCTTTGTCTGATGTCACAATGACTTCTGTTAGATGTGAGCAATATGAACATGCATTAGATACATATATACTGTGAATTATATCTGCGATCATGTTAGATGTTATTGCCCAGTTGCCAACAAACTAACCCTGTTTAATCGGGTGGATTTGAAGCCTAGAATCACAATATGTTATTTTTGAATTAGATTATCAAACTGTGGTTAATAATTAAGACGAACAATTCCTCTTGTTCAAAAAAAGAAAAAGATGAACAATTCCTGTGAATTAGACACTTGCTAGAATTCATCATGGTTTATATTATTATATAACTAAAAGCTGTACGAAAACGAAAGACGTAGGTAATATAGGCTAGCTAATGAAATTGTACACATTGTTATACGCGTGATCATACTATACTACTCTTAAATAAATCTTCATGCAAATATAATAAGGAGATTGTGATCTGTGAATCTTCATATACTATTATATGTTGCGTACTCTCTAGATTTTGATTTAAAATAAACTCTTTACTTTTTCAAGACTCAAGATCAATGTCAATTTATAATATCAAACTATTATTATTATTATTATTTTTTGGTTAAAATATCAAAGTATTTCTTATGATGATAAAACAAACATTTAATTGTTACTATCAAAGAAAAACATTGCGATTACTTTGCTAAACTCTTCATAATACTAATGGTGATTTAGTTATATATTAAAAGTATTAAACTTACTTTTTATTTTCGATATAATAAACAATATGAATTTAAAAGCTCTTCTAATTTCAGTTGTGTAGTACTACAAACGAATTTATTTTTTTTTCAACGGTTAAACTTAATTATACCTATACTCTCTATGTGACATGTGTAATATTGAAATTCAAACCCTCCGACAAGTTCAAAATGAGACAAAGGATGAGTTAAATGTCTTTATCACCGGCAACTCAATTGCTTGCAACTCCAATTATTGCCATTGTTTATTAAATTTTTCAATCAGTTTTACGCTTTTAATACGATAAAATGAGCAAAGTTCAATTGATAGGAATAATGTATTTTTATATATAAAAGTCGAAGTCTGAACTCGAGACACCTCTCATATTCATCTTAAAAATATAAATTCTAATGACTAGATTATTTGACCAAAAGAAGAAACAAGAACGGATGGGAGAGACGGTGCCAATAATAGCATAACCATTCATCCATTATTTAATATATTCACCAATAAATAAATCAATATGCGTCATTCATTAAGCTAAAAAAATTAGAAAATTTAATATCTTTTCTAAGCCCACGATAGAGGTATTTCCGTGAGTCCTTCGTTCAGAATCTATGAGCTCACATGCATTTCTTTTCTTTCTCTTAAGTTATTAGTTAAATATTAGCCTATAGTATTGAACTTTATGAATATAAATACTCCCCTCTCTCTATTCATATCCTTCCACATTAGGATTAAGGGTCACACACAGTAATCATGGGAAATTGCATGGAGACATACACTATGAGGCCAGTGGAGATGGAGCGACAACAAGAAGAAGAAACAAAATCATCGATTAATGATACTAAAGGGAAAAATGGTGTTAGCATGAAAATTGTGCTAACAAAAGAAGAGCTTAAATGGCTAATATTTGAACTCAACAAGAAAGGAGGAATGAAAGTGGAACAAGTTCTTGAAGAGATAGAGAAAGGTAGACAAAAAGTTGAGGGATGGAAACCTTCTTTAGAGAGCATTTTAGAAGCCCCTGAAATGCTTGAGATCAATTGATTTTTACACCCCCTTCAATTTTTCTTCTCCTTTTTTTTTTGTCTCTTAATATATAGAGCCTTTTTGTCATGAGTGGTTAGATCACCCACTTTTGTAAATCTTAATTAGGATGAAGAAATTGTTTAAGTTCGATCGAGGATATACACATGTGTTGTTTTCTGCTTTTTGACATAGAAATTCAGTATTTTATTTTTCACATGTTATATATAGCTTGATCATACGTTTTATTTTCCAGCATCTAGCTCTTATACATTTATCCCAAAATAATTGAATTTTTCATCTATTATGTTTATTTAGTAAAGCTAGTGAGTAGTGTCATTGTATGGATCATCACAAGGGAATGTACAAAGAAATTGATGTTTTTATTTTTTTTCCCTTTCGAACTCTTGGTATACGTATTTTCTTTATGTGATTTCAAATACCTTGGCCTTAAGAAAAAAGAATCCAAGGTCTGATCTTAATACTCAACAACGTCACCAATGACCCCTCACGACAATATAAATACTAATTTCACAAAAGCACAAACCCATCATCAAATGATGGAAGTTGGAAGGAATTTGTTGATAAAATGGTTACAGCTGAAATGGTTTCTTATGGTATTGTTGTAAATTCTTTTGAAGAATTGGAACCTGAATATGCAAGTGATTTCAAGAAAACTAGGAATAATAAAGTTTGGTGTCTTGTCTTGTTATTTGTGAATTTTGAGAAAAAGATTGTGAAAAATTTAACTAAATTTTTTTAACGACACTTCATTTAACGAACACGGTTAACTGCCGTTGAAGATATTAGTGTATTTTTGAGGTGTGAATGAGCGATTTCTTAAGTGAAATGAACAATTTTTGGACCTTCTTTATCTCCATCATGCCTTGGGCTTTTGATATAATTTGCTCCACTTGGACCTATTTGACCTTATTGATCTCCATCATGACTTAGACCAACCGGTCCTTCTAGATACTTAATACTTTGTTCTGTTTGGGACTACAATTATCTTGACCTGTTTTATGGGAACTCCCCTAAAGCTTCCTTGATCTTCATCACAAGCTAATCTAACTCGAACCAATATTGTAGCATCCATCGTCAAATGCCAAGCAACATGAACCTCTCAGGTGATCTCGACAATCTTGCTCCTTTTATGAGTGAGATATGACATCTCTTCTTTGTTGGCACCTTTAGAAACACGTGGGTTGAATAACACACTATATATGTGGTCGGTTTGTCACCGATGAGCCTGCTTTGTTCTCTTTTTTCTCAGTTGGTTTGGTTCTCTCGAGTTGGAGTTTCTGCAGGAGAGTTTTGAGATGGAGGCTTTTGGTGTTCTTGGGGTGTTGGAGGTTTAGTTTGGGTGTTTCTTCTGTGTTTTTTTATTTGGTTTCTATCCATTTTCTTGTCTAGGATCCGAGTATTCATTGTACTTCTATCATGTGATCCCTGTTGACGTAGCTTGTACTTGACCTATATATGATATGTCTGGTTTGTTCTTTCATTTTCTTGTATATATACTTTGTTGCACCGACACCTCTGATTGAATATGTGTCTTGATGTCCAACATATATCTTATGCGACACTAACGTAACACCGACACTCATTTTCTCAAAGTTTTATTGGTGTCGACGTGTTCATATCAGTGTCGTGTCTGGTGTCCGTGCTTTATAGTTGATATATATCTTGCCTTACCATTAAAAAAAAACAACATGAACCTCTGAATTAAACTTTCTACCACATAACTGAAAATTGTCTATGTATAAAGTATAAAACGCTCAAGAAGGGAAGCCTTCCCTAAAAAATAACGGGCTTTTGTCAAACCAAATCATTTAGATCATCATATATAGAAAGTTGCCAATTCCATTGCCCAGTTCCAATGTCAAGAAAATCAATACTTAACTGATTGACTCGAATAAATTGTTCTTAGAATTAAAACAAAATTGATAGTTTAATATTATGGATAAACATACAAAAAAATTAAAGGGTAAAATTAAAAACTAGTTAGATGTTGAAAATACAAATTATCAGTCATTTTTAATGTTGCTAATACTACTTTCATATTGAAATTGATAGGATATCAAAGTAGCATTTCTCTGTTCTTGCAAAATGTGTAGACAATATATACTATAGAGTAGTCCAAGTACTTTTGAAACTCCCAAGACTCACACAGAAACACACTAACACTGCATATCATATTGTACAATGTTAAACATAATTTTCTGCATTTCTATTTCTACAACTACAATTGCTACATATATGTATACACTTCGTCGAACCAAATACATTTGACTTTTTGAATATTTTTTCTTATATTTCATTCCAGAGAGACTATATGTTGGTTCAAGTTGACAAAATCGTAACTCGGTCCATTGGGAGGGCCACAAGCTCAGAAGCAACATCCTTGAATGGAAGAACTCCTCCTTCTTTGCATTTAAATTTTGACAGTAACTTAGCTGCTTCTTCCTTTGTCATCTTTACCTTCACTCTAGTAACATTCATCCTTTCTCTTTCTCCTAATAATTCATCAATATAATTACTACCACAGCTTCTTCTTCCTTTCATCAACTCCTCCTTTTCATCTTTTTCCAAAACGGCATCATGTTCTGAATCCGCAAACCGAACACTTTTCCTAACTGCCTTTCTTGTTAGGGGAGATATGGTCTTTTTATTGCCTACCTCATGTTTGTAGGTTATTGCCTTTGTGTCTTTGAATTTTGCTGCTAATTGTTCATATGATATTTTCCTACTAAGAAATTCAAGACAATCAAACAATATGGTAGGCATCATGGTTTTGTTTTTGAAAAAGTGGTAGTAGAAGAAAAGAAGTGGGAAGGAAAAGAAGGGTGAGGAAAAATATGGACATAGAAGAGTGAATTTATAATAGTTGATTATGAAGTATGTGATATAAGGATAAGCATACGGTATGTCGATAATTGCTCTTCTCCCATCTGTTTTTGCTCATTCCCATCAAATAGCCGAGCGTGAGTTAACTCTCGCAGGTGTATTTTCAACGTGAGTTAACTCACATATGTGTATTTTTCAGCGTGAATTAACTCACGTAGGGAAGGAATGAGCAAAAACAGATAGGACACAAAGGGTCATGGACTAATTACCTGAATTTTGTTCTGCTCAATATCAATTAAGTGACCTAGGCGTCAAGGAAGAGAAAAGTCATGCATGTCTTTGCCAATATTGATGGTCACATTACATGGTCCCTCCCCCATTGTCCTATTACAGGAAAACTTGAGTCAATTTTGTCTACTAATTAATACATTCATGGAATATCGCTAGAAGTGTCAGATGTATGTATGTTGTTTATGATGGATTAATACTTAAATCCTTTACATTTTACAGTAAATTTTGTTATCTTTAAGTCAAATAAAAACAAAGGACGGATAATTTTACATCTAAGATATGATCGGTGTTGATTCAATAAAAACAAGAGCTAGATAAATATAAGTTGACTTTGAGACACAATTTTGGTTTTGAGTTGTGAAACCAATCACACATAAGGTTTATGGGCAGAAAAACAACACTAATTAATCGTCGTTAAAATTTCATAATATTGGTGTAGCATTTGTTCCACCGATAATATCTTAGTGTTAAATATAATTTTCATCAACAATTTTACATCTAAGATGTGATCAGTTTTTATTTAATAAAAACAAGAGACAAATAAATATAAATTGACTTTGAGACACAATATTGGTTTTGAGTTGTGAAACCAATTGAACATAAGGTTTACACGTAGAAAAACGACACTAATTAATCGTTGTTAGAATTTCAAAATATTTTTAAGCATCAGTTTACTATAATATGAGACATTTCTCCCTTACAATGAACTCATTTATGAGATGTGACGAGCAAGTGATAATATATTGATATAAAGATAAGTTGACATGTGAGATAAATGGCAACGATGCCAAGTATAACATACTCTTTGAATAAACAACTTCATTTGCAGTTTATAACATAAATGTTTATCAATAAAAGTGTTTATGTATAAACTATTTTTATATGAAAAGATAAAATAAAGTTAATTTTTTTTATAATCTAGTACACCGTTTTCAAAAAACTATTTTGGAGAGTTTATGAATATGTTGAAAATAACTTACGAACATGTAAATAAAAATCATAATTTTTTTCCAAATGGTCTAAGAAATGCTTATATATATATATAAGCTCATTTAGATTAGATAGACCAAAAACACTAAATTGGGATGGTCTAGAGGGTGAGCGACTCAGGACACCATTTTTTTATGGGCATCAAAATTATGATTTTTAATTAGTATTATGTAGATATATTTATTTTTAACCCGCTTTTAATAATTCTATTGAAAATATATTTTTTAAAAACCTTAATTTATAAATGAATCTTTTACAACGAAAATGTAAAAAAAATGACATTCAAATAATTAAAAAGACACCACTTTATTATTTCGTCCCTAAAAACTCTTTTTTGGTCAACTAACCTAGCGGCGAGAGAAATTCACCTTAAAGGTAAATAAGTAAAATGTCCAGAGTTCGAACTTCAACCCCTACATAAATATATATATTATCTTTTACTAAGTGAGCTAAGCTCATGGATACGTCCCTAAAAAAACTTTATAAAAAATGTTAGGACGGATGGGGTCGACACTAAATACTCTTCGTTGAAAGAGTCAGTACACAAATCAATGCCGTACATAAAGGGTGGTTAGAGCCTTTAATAATCATCCAATTGTGAGGGTGAATTAAACACTTTTGCGATCTATCCCACTTGTGGGGTTGAAAGGGTCAATACTTTATCAGGTAAATGGAACACCTTATACCTTGACTTTCATTAGTCTTTAATATTTTGGCCAGTATTGAAGAGATTGAATTGACATATCCGTAAGAGCTAACCACACATTTTAGTTAGATCTAATTATCCAGTAATCCTGCATTCCACGTAAATCTTACAGTGTTTGTGTTGTTTTCAAGCACTAAATTCTTCTGTCACCACTTGCAATTAACTTAAGATATAGTTATCGTGAAGGACCCGTTCAACTTAATTCATTAGCCATGCAATTAAGTCTAGTGTGATAGCATAGCTACTTTGTGGCTATCTCATTCAACTATCATGCACACGTATTAATTGAATATAATTTCATGTGTTGTGTCATGTCAGTGTCGGACATTAAACATGTATTTGATCATAAGGGCCGCCGTTGGTGTCGACGTTAATTGAATGCTAATTACCGTAACCAGTAATTAAACCTTATAGTACTAATTATCTAAGCAATTTATCTTCTTGAAATTCTAGAAGATTTGAAGGTATCGAGTGATAGATTGAAAGTGCACCCAAAAGGACTAAAATACACGATGAATTAATTATAGCATTCATGTGTTGCACAGCTGCACACAATGCATGCATATCACTAAAATTTGAATTGAAATACAACTTGAGAGCCACGAAAAGATGGGGACTAAATCAAATATGGAGCTACCCAACGAGACAAACGAGTGTATGGACAAACACATTCACTTGCGTCCTTTTTGTTTTTGTTTTGAAAGTATTGGTCTCCTTACAAAATTAATTAAAAAATATTGTTTTTAACCCAAAAGGGCTCTTTTTAAAGGACAAAATGACTTTCTAAGGTGATGTATATGTTAAACTTAAAAAAATTGTGGATAATTTCCTTTAAAAAAAATTGTGGATAATTTATCCAACAACCAATGAGAAATTATCCACAAGTTTTCATTTGTTGTTGGGTAAATTATCCACAATTTTTTTAAAATTAACCTAGAAAAAACCCTCTACAGTTTACATGTTTGCGTTAAATTTTGCTTTTTTATTTGAAAAATGTCAAGCATGTCACTTTTTTTATCCTTTTCTTAAAGACTAAAAGGTGGGGCGTACTGTCTAGTCAAACGAGGAACGAGTCATGAGAAATTATGCCAACAGCAATACCAATCCTATGGATATTGGATAAGAAAGACACAATTTTCTCAAGCTACTGAATCTAATTTTTGTGAATTTAATTGAATATGGAATTTAGGTTTTCTATTTCTTCGTTCATGGAAAAAATAATATTTTTCTATCTTATAATTGTTATATATCTTTATAAAGAGTAACCAATTTCTTTATAATTGTTGGAGATTGCTTCGTAACTGTTTACCTATACGGTCTAATTTGTAAGGTCGTGAAGTACCTTGTCAGTCAACTTGTGTGACATGCAATTTGGGTGAGGATTCAAGGGTCATCTACCTATTCACGCACCAAGCTCAAAGAGTGTTGTGTGTGAGGGGGGTGTATTGGGAAAAACTTAAGTCCTACATCGGATAGATAAGACTCTTGATAAGAGTTTATATAGAGGAGGCAATCCTCACCTTACAAGCCAGTTTTGTGGGTTGAATTAGGCCCCAATCCTCACCATGTTGAAATTTGGGGCCTAACTCAACCTCACAAAACCGGTGCCCCCACTTATAAACACATTGTCAGGCCATCACCTATCTGATGTGAGACTCTTAACACACCCCCTCATGACCAACACTGTTGGGCTTGGTTCGTGGACATAAATGGTGGGTGACCCGATAGCGGAAACCTGATAACAGGTGGGCCAATGGATCTTGGAGAGGCTCTGATACCATGTTGAAATTTGAGGCATAACTCATCCTCACAAAACCGGCTTGTAAGGTGAGGATTGCCTCCTCTTTATAAACTCTTATCAAGAGTCTTATCTATTCGATGTAGGACTTTTTCTCAATACTAGTCCCACTACTTTCTATCATTCTCCATATTGTATTCACTCTATTATTTTGGATGAAATGAAATGAGTTAGCTTTCCCAAAAAAATAATAATAATAATTAAGAAGTAGATTTTTTTATTAAATTAAAGTGACACTAATAATCATTTACAACAGTCTTCAAATTGATTTAAACTTTATATTTTAAGGTTACAAGACAACTAAAATATGGTTAGGCATGGAAACTCCCCTAAGCCAGTAATATAATCAATAATGTCATAATCTACTAAACTCAGCAATCCTCTACAGTCTACCCACTACTCAGAACTTCTTGTTCAGAAAAATAGAGAAACGGAGACAAAGGATTATCTTGTCTTACACTTTTAATACAATTGAAGTAGTCAATAGCCTTGTCATTTGCTTTACAGAATATTAACGATATTTTTTAGGTGCAGATTAAGGTGGGAAGGGTTACCTAATTTTCCCATGATGGGAAATGTCTAATCCTACCATTGATATAATATTGATATATTGGATGGCTTAGATCCAAGGGTTACTTTTTTTCAAGACTGAACCATAACAGGAGGGGCAAAGTTCATTTACTATTTCTCACAATAAAAAACGTTAATTTACTGTACCAAAAAAAACGTTAATTTATATTTTATTTTAGAGTTAACAAAGCAAATGGTCTTATAATGAAATCAAACTTTATAGTTCCTATAAAAAAATTGTATTCATTATTTTATTTTTTTAATTTTCCATCAATATTTTAAATCATTTTGAAAAAAACCATAAACATTTTTTATCTCTAAAAATGCTAAAAGAAAATGATACAAGATTAAAAAATGCAAGTTTTTGTTGAAATTAAATACGGAGTTCTAGATATTTTCAAAGGTCATTTACTTAATTAACATTTTTATTTTATTATGACTATTTCTTTTCTTCCATAAATAATTTTAGAATTTAATTCATATATCTTGTCAATGTACAATTATTTTAGATATGCATCCAACGATATGTTGTCGTATCAATTAATGAATATGAAAAGACATGAGTTGTCACGTTCATTAATTAACATGACAACACATCATTAGATGCATGTGTAAAATAATTCTTTTATAATAACACATGCTAATTAAACTCATTATTTTTTAGTAAAAAAAAAACTCTATTTTGTATGTTGTGATTATTGATTTCGTAAAAAAACATAATATAAATTTATTGTAAATTTGACATTTATATTAATTAGATATTAATTTGCACTATTACTAATTAAAAAATATCATACGAAGTGATAAAAAAAAATATCATGTCTCACAAGCCTCTATAATATATAAATATTTTGGTTTTAATCCTAATAGAATTTTCACCAATTTTCAGTTTCGACATTTTATAAAGATGGAGATTATGTGTGGGTATCGACTGATTGTAGTTTTGTAAATATTGTTTAATTGTTCTTTTGAAGGATGATCTTTGGTACACCTTATACTAAACAGGTTTCACCACCGGTGTTAATATATTCTATTTTTATGTCTTAAAAAAAATCTTTATAAAAAGTAAATACACATTATTTTACGGAAACTAAGCTTTAGAAAGACCGAAAATATAGCCTAAAAAACTATGAAATACCATGTATTTAATCCAAAAGTCTGCAGTAATGTCAAATGGGATATGAAAATTGGTACAGTATTTAAACTTGTACAAAAGTTACACTCATAGAATCTAAGCCAACCAATATTCAATTAGTATATCAACGATAGCAGTGGACGTTTTCCATCATGGGAAAATTAACTGATGCTCTCATCATAAACGCCACCTATTTTTTATCCACTTGCAAAAAGTAAAATCAATTTCAAAAGTAATACAAATACAAAAGTGCCCCCAGTTTTTTTTCCATGCATGTTGATAGCCTCAAAAGTAATACAAATACAATCAGAGAGTTGCCTCTTTGGTATTAGAAATAGGCTTAGGATCAGTGGTATCAAGTCTGTCATAAAGCACTTTGATCGTTGCTTTTTTGATATTCAATGTTTCCTAGAAAAACATGAAAATGACAGGTAGTTAACTACAGACGGTTTTTTAGTTATAAACCAGCGGTAGTTAACTACCGCTGAGGACATTTAAGTATTTTATATGTGTTTTTAGGAAGTTTTTGATGTTAGAAAAACAATTTTCAAGCACTTTTGTATTGATCTTGAATTTGAGAGTTAAGCATAACAATATTAAAATGCTAAGTTTCTTGAGAGTTTATTTTTATGCATCCTCTAATTGCTCAAAATCCAACTACCGTCGCTTAAGAGGTAGTTAACTGATGTTCGCCACAAAACTTAAGTGTTGCTAGACACTTTTTAGACCCATCCAATAATTTTCTAAATTGGTTTAACTGATTTAAATAGTCCCTCGAACAATAGTTAACTTTTGTTGGAGGTATTTTCGCCCCCTTAAGGTGTTTGAGAGCAAACATGGAAGCAATTTTCAAATTTCTTTTAGCCCCTTTTCATCTAGGTTAACGTGGGTCCTGGATGTAAGAATAGAAAATTGATCTTCTCTCGTTCAAAATTGTTCATTCTCATAACTCGGATAAAGTTAACTCCCGCTCGGTATTTTTCAGCTAGAGTTAACTCTCACTGACACTTTTAAGATTGGTTGAACTGACTTAAAAAGTGATTGAACCGATCTTAAAAGTGTCAGCGGAAGTTAACTCTAACTGAATTAAGGGAATGAGCAATTTTGAAAGGAAGAAGAGTAATTTTCGTAAGAATATGACAACAAGGCCCAAAGGGTCCTTCTTTGTATAGAAAATAACTCCTTTCACTTTCATATTTGCTCTTCACGCACCGCAAAAAGACCAAAATACCCTTAGTGGCAGTTACATGTTGCTCGCTTCACAACAACATTTGCCGAGGGGCAGTTAAGTGTCATGGGGATATTTTGGGTTTTTTTGCGGTGTGAGGGCAAAACTGAAATTGAGGAGTGATTTTCCCATTTATATCGTAGTTTGGACATGAAACCATTTGTTTCCTTCCTCAGCCAAGGGTGGAGCTGCTCAAGCTTTGAAAATAATCCCTCGCGTCAAATTCTTGAATAGACTTTCCAACTTCTCTGGTATTCTTTCCTCCTCTTTCCCTCTCTTTCTATGAAGCACAGACACTCCTCGAATTAGACGTGTCTCGGTGTCGGACATGTGTCGTGTTCGACACCGACACGACACCGACACATATAATTACACTAAATTTTATGATTTTCTCAAATTATTAGCGGTGTCCATGTCGTGTCTGATGTCCGTGTCTGTATCCATGCTTAGTAGCTCTCCCTCATTTTCGTTGATTCATTATAATACTATCTTTGTCTTGTTGTTTTTCTTTATATTTTCGTTTCCGTATGTTTGTTTAGCAATATTTTCACATTATACTTTTTTACATTTATATACCACATCACTTTGCCAAACACTAATAAATGAGGTATTTTTCCGTGGTCACATGACCAAATAAAAAGTGTTTGGTCACACACATAAAAAGATTCTCAAGCGATTAGTTAAAAAAGTGGCTTTAATTAGGTAATTTTTTTAGGGAAGGCTTTAATTAGTTAATTAATGTGTTATTACTCTTTTTTCAAGCGATTCCGCAAATTAATCAACTGTGAATCTAGATTATCATTTTGGTTTTAATCAATGTTATCATAATAAACTATGAAGCTAGATTATCATTGTTGTACCTGCACACAATATTGATATGCTTAGATACATATCCAAGTTCGGTTGGCGAGTTGAGAGACGCCGAAAGAGTTCTTCTAACTACGAGGTCTAGGGTTCAAATTTGACAACCGACATAAGTACTACTTCACCAAAATTTGCCTATAAAAATATACATGTCCAAGGAGTATCCTATTTATTTAAAGAGTTTGTGAAAGAGAATATTGATTTATAGTTATATGATCGGGATACGGATTTGATACTTTGGGATCCAATTCCAAAACTTGTCTTAAATATTTTTGTTAAATCTTGTTCTTTATCATATTATGAAGAGAATTGGAGTATATACTCATTTGTCCATATCAGAAAAGAGAAATGTGGTTGTGCCTTTTGGAACATAGGTGAATATGTATATATTGATGATAGTGGTGGACTTCCCAAGTTGTTTGATTTGCCTTGTCTCTTGATAAAGTTATCCATTGTAGTATCAACATATTTAGGTTGTATCGTATCTTTAGATTTTAAGACTTTCCATATCATACTTGTGTCGTATCAAGTATCTAGGCTTCAGACCTTAAATAACAAAAGGCGTTCTCTGCACGCGAACAATACTACGGCATCGCAATAACATTGAATGACACTTGTTTAAATCAATAGTCCCAAAGTGTAAAACAGTGAGGTAGAACAATCCTATTTTATTTCTGTCCAGTTCAATCTTAGGGAACATTATTATGTTAATGGCATCACAGATGTACTTATTTTTCTTTTCTTTTCTTTTCTTTTCCATTCCATCAAATTTTTAATTTGATTATGTTTTGATTAACAGTAGGTAAATTATCTAATTCTTCTAAAATTTTCATTGCATGTATCTGCTTCTAAGGCTCAATCTTTGTCTTCAGCAACTGACACCAATCTCCCTTTCTTTTCAAGTTCAAATGCTTCAACTTCGTTGGGAGGGAAGGCATCTCTTCACATCTGTTTGTCATAAGGATTTGGTCCTATTTAGTCTGCTGCTTGCATGATCTGTTATTGAAGTTTGCTACATTGTTTTCTTTTTGGTCTCTTCTTTCTTTTCTCTTTTATTTTATGTTTTCCCATTTTATGAGATTGATCTAGCACTCTACCTTACCATTTGCTTATCTCTTTCATCAATTATGTTTTTTTGTTTTGGAATAACTGAGAAATCAATTCATATTGTATACCAAAATATAGATCTTGCCTTTTATTTATTGTTTGTTTCTATCACTTGTCTTTTGGTTGGTGCTAACTGTTGGCAAAAAGCTTCCAACTTATTTGTTTCTAGCTGTTTTTCTTGCTGTATTCAATAGAGCTGGTGCAGAGAAGGTTATCAAAACCATGTTGACTTGTCTACGAGACATCAATAGAAAAGGTAATGTCAACAATTGCCAACCGAACCACAATGACTACCAATCATCAATAATCTTAACCACAGCAGCAAAATTTTCCCACTGTAGATTCATGAATAAGTTGCAATATTTTATTCAAGCTACATTATCAGATTAAATTAAACACAACTTGCAAGACTTTTTTTTTTTGTGCATCCACTTGCGATGCTTAACAACAATAAAGCTTCCCCATATAACACCTTTCCCATATATTACCTACTCTATTACTTGTCTTATTTGCTTTCATTGTGCTATATATATTGGTTTTGTTGCAATGCATTTCATCCCTTTTCCGTTTCCTTTCACCTCCATGTATTGCTTTGCCATGGAAATCTTCAATTGGCCCATAATCTCATTGCGCTTCAAAAAAACAACTAACCACAGTTTTTTTTTCTCATTATGTTTAGGTCCAGCTTTCCAATGGACCTCTCATTTATTTCCTTTTTTTTCCTTTACCTGCAGAATTATTTGAAGAGAGTGAAAATGATTAGAAAAGCTATTACATGAAAAAGGTGATAAAAGAGAAACAACAAACATGAAGAAATAGGCGAGAAATTGTTCACCATTACAAACTTCATTGTTTAACCTCATAGTTTTTTGCTCTTCACTTATACAAATGTTTTCATCAAAAATCTGATATACATCCTTTTTATGGTATTAATTAATTTCATCATCCTCTTCAGTTTTGCAAATGGGATCTCTCATTTAAAGGACACTGATATAGTTTCAATTTTGCAGATGGAATATCTCATTCAAAGTATACTAATATAGCTAATGAGAGTTGTAACTAAGTTGGTAAGTGCCTAATGAATTGGTGTAAGCAAGACAACAAAATTGGCAATTTTTTCATATAATAAAAGTTTCAAACTGATTTGCTTGAATTATTTTTGGATTAAAGTTTGCTAACTTAACCTAAATATGTTTTATAAACATTGTAGATATTGTTTTCACTAAATTTGTAGGCAGAAATT
>Ga0209282_1000828_pt1 | contig 15901 bp, 6 predicted proteins | sample Mtrugardesep15_FD_187529 | JGI IMG/M metagenome (GOLD analysis project Ga0209282, IMG submission 187529) | Root nodule microbial communities of legume samples collected from California, USA - M. trunc garden sep15 (SPAdes) (version 2) | ecosystem: Host-associated > Plants > Roots > Nodule...
AATAAAATTTGCATTTTTTTTTTGCGCTAAAATGATACTTACTTTAGAACCAAGTGAGTTTTATATTGTACATATTTCTCTTTTAATATAAATAACTAAATGTATTAGAGAGAAAATAATAGTTCATGCTGTATTAAACTTTAAATATAGGAATAAACTTTTTCTAAAAATGATGGTTCATTTTTTTTTTGGTTACAAAAATGATGGTTAATTAAAAACAAACAGATGGATACATCATAAATTAATTATTATGAGTATACATAAATATCTATTATTGTTTTTCTCTATTTAATTTTATTGATCTTTACTTACCCAAGGGAGTCAAACTTATGGTGTCTAAAAAACATATACATACATGTTTTTACTTCTCTAATCTACACTTAGTTGATGCTTATAAATTATAATTTCCTTGGAGATAGGCATATGTAGCTTGGCAATTGATAATAAAATCAGACGGCTACCACACCATTCATAATTCATGTATCTTGATGATCTAAGTGGAAATTACTCGGATCTACTAAATATGATCTACTAAATATATGATCTAATTAATAATAAAATTGTAGACAAAGGGTACATTTCATTATCAACTATGGTTGGATTTAGTGGAAGAGATTAAATTCTTTCAACATGATGAATTAAGATTCAAGTTTCAGACGACAAATGTACATATATTTAGTATCTCATACACATCGAATATGATAATTTACAATAGATAATTTTTTTTATATTTCATTAAAGATGGTAAACCAAGTTTTTTATGACAAAAAATTATGAATAAAATTGATGGATATATTTTGGTATGGACCGGGTATTCTTTGCATGCAAACTATGGAGGTTAATCTTTCGAGCTGGATAGAACTATAATGAATGACAAAATTCTTCCTCAAAAGAATTTGCACTGTTGCATTCTGAGAGCTGAATTTAAACGCATGACCTATGAATCAGCCGAAAGAAATCTCATACTATTTTATTCAATTGCTTTTCGATAATTGATGGATATTTTATGTCAATAACAAAATTTTCGAAATCATTAATCAAAATTCTTTGTGCAAATCGAGAAATCGAGATTGGCTTATTATCACAAAAAACAAAAAGTTCGCTTGATTTAGCATTTCTCTCAGTCGATGATAGATTAGGCGAGTGCGAATACAGTTGAATGCAGTTTACTCAATTCTTTCTCAACTCCACTAAGGTATATGAAGATTGTGAAGACATCAGACTTAGCAAAGACTCGATGAAACTAGACAATTGGGCAACTAACCCGTGTTTCATGTTTATAACACCATTAACCAAAAAAAGTTGTGAGCATGTGGCCACATTTCGTGGAGAGTTACACACGTGTGGATAATATCAAATAAATAAGTCGTAAAATGAGGACTTTAAGTCAAACATAGGACACGACATATCCTTCACAGCGGGAAAAATCACCCATTAACCGATTAAACAATGAGCAAAGCTAATTTTTGTAGGCCGTGACGTTTTAGGTAGTATGACTAGTGTTTGCTTATAAATAATAGACTCATACATTTTTTTAACACACAAATAATCAAACAAGATATTTTACACATTTTTATCTCTTTATCTTTCTGCCGTTATCATTGATTTATGTATTTTTTTAGTTAAGGGGACGACATTAAGGCAACTCAAGATAAAGATCCTCACTTAAAAAAGGTTATCGAGGATATCAAAATAGGAAAAGTTTATAAATTTAAAATTAATTCGGAGGGAGTTTTATGTTGTGACACTCGTTTTCTCTTCTCAATATTTAATGTGAGACTTGGGTGAATGTTTACTTTGATAAAACAAAACCGACATTAGTAGAGGATTCCCATCCTAATATGTATATTTACTTTTTTCCTATCCCAATCATAAAATAAAAAAATAAAAGACAAACAACAAGCCTTTTAGACACTCCAAAATGTAAAATGCTACACAATATTTTTTTTATTTTTATTACTACACAATTAATATGAATATGCTATGAATAACATATTCACGTATGTTAAAGAAATTAGATGCATTTGTTACCGTCTATATATTGTAATCTAGGTGATAAATATAGCTTGGCAATGGGAGAGGATTTGTATGAATCGTAGAATACCTTAGTTTTTTTTCTGAATGAAGGAAAAGTCAATAGGTATAGTCCTTTTCAAAAACAAAATATTAAAGGTTTTCTTTAAGGAAAAATAAAAAAGGAATTGATACTATAAAAAAGACAATAAATATTCTAAGTTATTCCGCTTACACTTCTAAGATCGTGATGGGGTCTCTAGGAAGAATGAAAAGACATTATAATATAATTAATTGGATAAACAAGTTTAGGAGCCAAGAATATTATAATTGAAGTCATCACTTCACTTATGTCTGTCTATCTCGTTGACATGGTAAATATTGTTTTTGTCAAGTTTTGCTGAAAGGTATGCATTGCAACTAGTAATATAGTAAAATTTTAAATTACTTAGCAGTAAATACATTGATATATTATATACTCTCATTTTAATAAAATACTCTAAAACGATTAGGTTGACAAGATGAAAAGAGACAAAAACAAACTGCCGGCACTCATTTAGCAAGCAAATGCTCACATATAATTTTCAGATGGGGCTTATAGGCTACATATATAGGATGGAAACAGAGCAGGCCACTCGACAGGGGCTTACGATCTAACCTAATTAAAGTTTAGTTCCGTCAACTCATTTAATAAAAAGGTGAAGCTCAATTTTTTTATAAAGCATATTTACTTAAATAGGTTAAGTTAAAGCTTACAAAAATAAAGTCTATTAAATCAGTCAGACCAACCTATTAAGTTTTTCATATACAATATATCTTACATTGATATCATTAAAGTTTTTTTTTTTTTAAACTCAAGCCTTCATATGATTTGGTTATTTAATAGAAGGTATATTGGTGTGATAAGACCTTTGTAAGATTTCTTTATTTAATAGCATACATATTCGTGTGCTTTAGGTCTTCATAAGTTTTGACCTAATTAGTAGTAGGCTTATAGGTGTTGCTAGACCTTAGTGTAAAATATGTTTTTAAATAGGCTTTCAGCCTTCATTGGGCTTTTAAAAAGGCTAGGTCAGACCTTGAAAATGAGCTTATGACGGGTAATAGGTCAGACTCAAACCTATAATTTTTGGACTATTACTTTTCCCATCCTATGTCATGCTTGTGCGCCCTGCAAAAATGACAAACATGCCCTTCGGATTACGTAATATGGACAAAAACGAAAATGTTTCGGAATACGTAATCCAGACATGGAGGTTTCGATGCCAAGGCGACCAGAGCGGGAGGTCATTGATGAGATTGGTGCTCAGGACGATGGAGAGCATGGTTTCTTAGACCTGGGCGGAAGGTTGAGCCGTATCAGAGACCACGTGTATGTTGTTATGACTAGTGGTGTGGTGCCGCGAGGGTTTGAGGAATGGCAACATTTGGAGGAAGTGTTGAGAGAGGTGCATGGTGGGAAGGTTTACCGCCGTAAGCGAACTACTGAGGGTGGCAGGGGTGCTGGGGGTTCCAGAGGTGGTAAGGGTGGTGGAATGGGTGGTGGCAGAGGTGGTGTGATAAGAGGTTGATTGTAATTTATAATTATGTTAATGTTTGAATATTTTGGATGATTTTTAGTAACGTAACATTTGGATAATTTTAATTTTTATGTTTGGTTAATGTTTGAAAATTATGTTGTGTTGTTAATTGTTATGTTATAAATTGAATTTTCTGTTTAGACACATGGTCTAAGGCCAAAACAGTTGACTAAATGCTCTAAAATAGAGGCTCGGCCAAAACAAATGGCTTCTGCCTCTGTGTTGATGCAGTTCAGATTATATAATCCGGACAGTTTTTACACTTTTCAGATTATGTAATCCGAAAACATCATTTTTTTTTCACCCCAAATGTTGACTTTCTACGGGGTGATTGACACTTTTCAGAATACGTAATCGGGAAAGTGTCAAACCATTCCGGATTGTGTAATTTGAATCTATCTATTGCACATTTGCATCAACATCCATCGGGGTTCAAAATCCACTAATTTTTTCGGATTTCATAATCCGAAGGTAGTTCGGATTCTATAATCTTGACAAAGGGTATTTTTGGAAAGAAAAAAAGGGCGTGGGAGGAAATGAATATGGTCGGAAAAGTAATAGTCTATTTTTTGAAGTAAGTCAGGCTTAGGCCTTACATATCTCGGCCCGACCTAACCCATTTCCACAGCTAGTTATACATATGGATGGATTTTGGTACAATTATATTTTTAAACTAACAATTGGTATGACAATTAGGGATAAAAGTAGGTCAGTTACGGCTTAGCATACGCTGTGTTAGAATAGTTTTTTTTTATAAAAAAAAAAAGAGAAGATTTAGGTTTTTATTGAAATCTATTTAGCTAAAGAAAATCAGACCACAAGCCATAAAAAACCTCTTAAGCCTTTCAGACCAGCTACTTAAAAATTTTAATATTGATACTAAGAACCAAGCCAATAACTTGATAAACCGGAAGATCCAAACCAAATCAATTAAATCAAATCGTTGGATTGTTAGCTTGATTGATGAGAGAAAATAAAGAAGATGAAGTTTTGATGGAACTTTGCATTTTTTTTTATGAAATTATGAGTTTTGTGATAATTTTTTGGGTTTTTGATAAGAACAAAAGTGTTATCTAAAAACTACTCTAACAAATTGTATTATCTTTCCTAATAAAGTATAAAATTTACAAAGGTCTTCTACTGGATTTAAAAAAACTTCTCAATAAATTTATCAAACTTCCCTTATTAAACATCATAATCTATCATGGACTAACTTATAATAATGCAGATCTTAATAGTTCGTTGAATGAAAACATAAGATCAAGAAGATTTACTCAAATATTAAATAGATGTAGACTTAAATAGGTTTAATGTAGGCAAGACCAACTGATTTATGTTCTCTGTGAGACACATGTCTCTTAGTTTCTCAATCAAAATGCAGACACAAACTTGTTATTAAAAATAAAACATCAAGGTCATGATCAATTATATACGCAAGGGTAAGTGTTTGGTAGAAATGAGGCCAATTTGATGAGACATTCCATATAGAATTATGTTTTCTTAAATTTAGTCCTTTTGGTACAGTCACTAGCTACATAGGACATTTGTTTTGCATTAACAACACTATTAACTAGTACTACTGTTTTTGTCTTTATCTTTTACGTGATGTATCTTCTTACTAATATTTGATTATTTACTTGAGTTTTTTTTTTATATATAATAATTAAAACATGGCTGTTGAGTGAATAGAACACGTGCACTGTCCATTATCCAATTATTTCATGAATTCATTTATCATAATAGTAGCACTATATATAAGTCTCTTCCATTTGTAAGACAATTGATTAATGAATTATTTTGTATATGGAATTGCATTGATACAAACAAAGACTTAGTAGTACTAATAATAATGCATAATAATATACAATTATGTTTCGTACCAAAAAATATTTTTATATAATTATGATAATATCAAATGATGGAAATATAGTCACCAAGTTTTGATATGATGAGGTTTCCTAGGCAATCAATTGTGTGTGTGTTTACTATCTATATTATGATAGCTAAAATAATAGCTAAATAAATTAAACAAATGACAAGTAGCTAGGAAATAGGAATGGTGAGCATTTTAAAAATTCCATTGTCATGGCTAATGTGAATAAAAAATTATTACAAGTTACTTTGCAGTTTGTTTAATTTCTGTGTCCATAATTTCAATCCAAATCATGCAATTGCAATCTGTCACTTTCACCTTCTTTCCCTACTTTCAGTTTAATGGGAGAGGTAAAAAAAATCAAATTATTTTATCATATGTACTATGAAGATTAGAACCTTGTCATGTCCTATGCTACCATAAAAAAAAAAAAGTTTATATGGTGACTCCTCATTGTAAATAAAACTAATAAAAACCATAACTTATAACGAAAAATCCCTAGTTAGGTATTGTTCTTAGCATTAGTTTTGTAAGTAGTTTAGTTGGCTAGTGGTTAGTTTGTTTGAGACAATCATCAGTTTTTTTAATTTGAGTGACCACTTAAGTGTTGATACATTGAGGCAAATTCTTGTGATTAATTAATTTTATTCCATTTGTTAGCTGTATAGAAACAAAAAATATCTACATTTTGCTGATTCTAAAGTACTAGGAAAAAAATGTATTGGCATCAAAATTAGAAACGGAAAAAATTAAATCTCTCCATAATTACACATTTCATATTTTTCATTGTTTTTTTCTTCTTCTTTTTTCTAGTAATGCTATTGCATGATATGGTATAATACGTTTTTTGATTACCTTATACATATTCCTTAAAGTTTTATTTACTATGTTTGCTCAATTCTTCATCAAAGGCACATTCATGGAGGACCATAACAAACCCTTTTTTTTCCTCACCATCTGATAATACATGATTAAATTTGGTGATCATATGCTAGTGAATCAATTTCAATTCATGAAAAGAGCTGCAAATTGCAGCAACAACTCTTGAATTATTATATAATTATTATTATAGAAGTTGTATGTAGAGCCTACAAAACTTATCATTTCATCTATGTCTAGTACGTTTGTTTGCTGTAAATATGGGAATTGGGGAGTGAAAAATAGGTATCAGTCAATCAACAATAAGTTACAATCAACTTATCATGACTTCAATTTAGGATTTCACTTACACTAAAAGAAAGTCACTGGTTAGCATTTTCTTAAATTAAATCTTATATATAACCAACATCTAAAAGCATATATGTAAAATTCCTTAAAATAAAGTATATATGTGAAATATCAACACATGTAAAATACTAAATGTGACTCCGATACCGAAAACAATTTAAAAAAATAAAACTTATTAAATGTAACCACATATATCAATGTTTTATAAAGACATATTCTGACATATATGTGTCAGACACCACATGGTGTCTTCAATCTAAAATGTTGATGCTAAATTAAGCCAAACCAATCAAAATTTAGTTAAGGAGTTTAAATTGGTTGTTTGCATTTGGTTCAAAGAATAACAAGCATGCATTTTTGGAAGATTCAATCAGTTTGAGGGAATCTCTTAAAATACTATAAATCGGATCATCTTATTGACTATACTATACATTTTGTTAATTACTACCTCCTCTCATTATAAGACCCTTTTGAAGAAAAAAAATTGTCCATTTTTACAAGACCCCTTTAGTATTTTCAAGTATATTAATTATTTCTTTACCAACATACCTTTATTTATTTTGCATATTTTTCTTCAATCAACAATAAATATTATGTTGTAAAAACGATAGTAATTATATACAAATTTAATACTACAACCAACTTTCTTAATCTCCGTAATTTTGGTAAAAGACTCATATATTTAGGGACGGAGGTAGTAATAAACTTCTTAATGATCATCACTTTCACTTTTAATATATATTTTTTTGTTAACCCTCTATTCTCATAGCAAGGGAACACTGATAAACTAAAGTTCAGCCGTAAGATAAGTATAGTTTAGCCGAGTATTATTCTGTCCAAGAATCAAACTCAGATTCTTTCAAATGATGTTTGATTGAGCTCGTTAACCACTTGAACCTAATTACTTAGTTACTTTAATTTGTTTTATACTACTTCAGTTCAAGTTCTAGACAGCCATAAAGTAGTTTAAATGCTAGCATTCAGCGACCAAGAGAAAAAGCATAGATTACGCGTGCTTTCAGAATCATAGAAATCCAAAATTGTTATCATTTTCAACGAGTAGAAACTTTACTTGGCATTATATGTTCCTTTCTTCACAAACACTCAAAGATCAACAGTAGAAAACACTTTGATTATCTTCCATCCATGCACGCATTAAGATTTTAGAAAGCCTTATGGAAGAATTTATTTAAGGGATATCACTGAATCTGTGAATCATCAACTTCTTGTGGGCCACATTCAATACAAAATCTGAATCAGTCGTTTTACCTTTAGTGGGGTTCACCTTCACATGCTAAACTTTTTCAAATATTGTAACAATAATAGGTAGCATGTATTGCATACTTTTGTTTAAATTCCCACTCATTAAGCTTTTCAGAACAACCAGAATTTAAATACAGATTGGTCACCTTCTACTTGCATTCAGATCAAACTCAAAATTACTTATTCTGGTCTTATTTATAAGAGAAATTTAGGTCCATCAAAGTTGATGCATCTGGTTAAAATTGGATCAGATACATCAACTTTTATTAGCTCAAATATCTCTTATAAATAAGATCGGAAGAAGTACTAAAAATCTTTTTCTTGAAAGTCGAGAAGTTAAAATGACCAACAAAATTTCATTTCTTTTCAAGAATGAAAGTATCCCAACATAAATTATTTACTAAATTGAGATATTTTAATTGAATTTTTGTGTGTGCTTGTCAGTGTAAAAAATTTACACCTTCAACCAATCACAAACTATCTTTTGACTTTTCTTCTTGTGGCGAAACATATACAAATAAAGCTTCAAAGTTGTTTTTTCTACAAATGAACGCATAATACACCCACGTACTAAACCTATTTTATTTTCCTATTCTAAACAATCAGAATGCTAGAATTAATAACAATCAAGATGGCCAAAAATATAAACATGTTAAGGCCATAAATATAAATATGATGAACATGATGACATATTATAATAACGATTATGACATAAGGATTTATAAATGAAGAGGCAAGGCCTCTAGATTGTATCTCTGTGTATGAAAGGAAGAATAATGTGTCATGATACATCCACGTAAGTTGTAATTGAAGACACCAGCATTATTTGAATATGTACATGTGATAAAAGAGTAGCTATGTAGCCCTAAAGGGTGATAAAAGTACAAAGGCATAGAAGAAAATGAGCAAACATAAGGATGGAAAATTTAGATGAAAAACCAAAGTATGTGTTTATTCCAGTTTCAAAGATCTTTTAAGAATGCTTCCATAACATTAACAAAGAACCTTAGATATAATTGTTACTTCTAATGTTCTCATACAGACACAAATACACAAACAATATGAAATAATATCATTACTTCATATTATGTTTCATTCCTATATGTTCATTCAGTTTCGTTCATCGTATGTTAAATGTCCATAGGGAGATTCCATAAACACATGTATGCATGTATATATGTATGCCTACATACACAAGTGTACCTATTGTAACAAGTGCATAAAAATGTAGCTCTTTGCTATTTCTAGATTGTTAATTTTTACACCTTAGCTCCAATCATAAAAACTGTTTGAAATCACAGTGTTGTGTGATAATTATGCCCTATTATTTCTTTCTACATATCACAATGATAGCGTGTAATTATCACGAATTCGAGTTTGAAATGCCTAATGGATTCAATCCTTTAGGTTTGAAACGCCATCTCCAAGCTTATGGCCTCAGTCCCTCTTACTAGGACTCATTCCAACAACTTTATGTCCTATGATTTGACTGAGTTTGCAAATTTCTATGGAACCCTCGATGGTCTTTGAATGAAGTTAGACCAACGAGGGTCCCATAAAAGTTTGCAAACTCAATCAAATCATAGGACATAAAGACCATCGAGGAAAGTCCCCTCACTTTCATTGAGAAATAACAAGTGAGACAGAGATATATAGAGAAAAGAAGGTACCTTTAGCTTTAGTGTACTGACTTTATTCTTTATACAACAAAATTAGAAGCGCCATCAAATCCAGCAGTTGCAAAAGTGTAATGAACATCAATGCAAATAGTGTAATGAATATCAATGCAAAGGCATCAAATAAGTTCTCACACAAGAGTAATAAATCCACAACTTGTTCAAATCATCATAAGTGGTCTCTTCTTTTCTAAAATTGATCACAGAAAGTATACCACGGATAGTAATGCACGTCTCTGCCATATTTGTAGCAAGTACTATTTAGCTTACATTTGGAGGCAGTTTCTATAAAGAATATAAAAGCAAAAGAGTAAATGATTTATCTAAATGCAATAAGATAGATTCAAAATCGAAGATCAAAAAAGGTTCTACAAAGCATTATGATATTTTCTACCATCAGCTACATATTGAAGAAAATGTTTATGAAAAGAGAATTTTTTAGTAAGAGAGCATGAGAAGGAAAAATAGAGTTATGATAGAATACCCTAGATTGGTAAGTACCAAAATTAGGGAATACCCTTCACAATAAGTAGGCAAACATAATTGATAATGAATGTGCAGAATTTATTATCATATACAATACACGAACTTTTCACATTCATTCAGAATCTTTGTTATAACATGATGCAAACAAACTTCACACAATGAATGCTCTTCCCATTAATGCATAATTGTTCAAAATGAAGTAGAGATTCAGAGTCTATATCAGCTCATACAGGGTCAGATTATTCAAACCAAACACATTAAACCAACCAATCACAAAACAGTTCTTAGAACATCAAAGCAAAAACCTCAATTTAAATTCAGTGCAATCCTTCTCAACCTTCACTTCCTTTAAAGAAAACAGAAGCTGTAAACAGGAGGCATTGAGGATGATCAGGTAAAAGTCGTTCCCCACCAAGATTAAAGAGAAAAGGAAGAAACACGTGAGGAAAAGGTTAAATTGCCCAAACGAAAAAACTAATGCAGCAAAAGTTGTAGGCAGGAGTTCCGAATGCTTGTAGAACAGGCTACGTGGTACATCAAAAACAGTATATGTAATGGTCTTGGAAAACCCAGAGATTTTGGAAGTAAGGATGGACTAGAAAAAGCAACAGGCTCAAATTTAAAGTAATTGCAAGTATGAAAAGGGCAACCTGGTGCACTGCAGCTCCCGCATTCGCAGGGTCCGGAAAGGGGTCCCACCATTTGGTGTATTGTACGCAGCCTTACCCTGTTTTTACACAAGAGGTTGTTTCCAGGACTTGAACCCGTGACCTTACGGTCACATGACAACAACTTTACCAGTTGCGCCAAGGTTACCCCTCAGTAATTGCAAGTATGGGTAACTAAAAAAATATTTATATAATTTCAAATGTTTTGATCGTACAAATATTTATAAAAATAAAACTAAGCTATTTTTCTCTATGTTGTTGATTTCCCCTTTTACTAAGGAGGGATATTTACCAACATGGCCCTATTTGTAGCAATGTAACTTATGTAGTTTAATCCAACATAAAATCAATTTACAAGAACTCAGTGTCATTTTCCTGATATTCTAGGACTATAGAAGCAAGAGCTAGCCTATAAGCAACAGATCTTAAATTCCTGACAAGGACGTATATTTCGCTCCTCCTCTGCTTCACGGGCATCTCCTTCCATTGTTCCTCTCTTAAATGAGATAGTAAAACTGCCTCACAGAATCCCTCGGCTGCAAGCCTCTTGCTGCAATGACATTGCACACAGTTAGATTCTCAACAATGAGGTGTGTATATTTTCTGTACATAGTTTATGCTCAGACTAATAGCAAAGGATTAGAATCTAAAAAGAGATGATCTCATACCTTCCTTGAACACAAGCTGACGTAACAAAGCCAATAGGCCACCGGTGGGGCTCTCTACCAACTGAATCATCTGGTATCTGCATTCCCCATTCACCGGAGGAATTCTCTTTGAAATATGATCGCATAGCAGACTCAGACAATTTAAGTCCCACTTCACTTTTAATTGAACTGCAAGACATGAAAAATATAGAATAAAATACTCCAACCAAACCCATATTGTCACTTCTATTTCAAAAAGCTATGCCAAACCCCTCACAGTTTAAGTCCCACTTCACTTTTTATAATTGCCCTATACTTATGTCCGATATGTTGTGTTTATACTTAAGAGTCGTATACCATAATTACTATGTGGAAATGACTAACAATTGACCAATCAACTAGCAGCCATGTCAAAGTGTTCTATAAAAAAATGGACTTAAGTCCTGTCAAATATGAAGGATTTTATGTAGAATCTAAAAACAAAGGGGAAGCCGGAATAATTTAGACTAAAGTTCAATATCTATTCCAAGCAAGAAGAGATGAATATATGTTCATCCTGAATGCTCCGCATGAATGATGAAAAGAATAGAAAAAAAATCAAATTTGTTTGTGTTCACTGCAATCCTTCCCCACATTTACAACCTAACTTTTTTTTTCTTTTTTGGTGGGGTGTGCCAAGCAATTGCTATAGTGCAACACAGAAGCACGCAAAAGGCCCAATAGCTAGCTTCTGTGGTAGACTCTCCCCCTTGAGAAATAAATTTAATATCGTGTAGACCATTGGCTCATATATCAGACATTACAACCTAATTAATTGAGAAACACAGAGAACAATGAATCTTAGGATAAAACACTAGCAGCCATATCTCGTTATCTCAGCTAAACAAAGCATACATGTTTGACAAATAACAAACAAATTTCACAAAAATAATGGTCAATTCTTAATTCCCAATCAGCAAAAAAAAATATAAGTATCAATAGAACGGGAACTCATAATTTAACTGTTAATTTACCTTAAAGTCCATAAAGATATATCAGAAGGATGTGGCGCACAAATAACTGCACCCTCTTCAAAAAAGCCTTCCTTGAATGGCTGAAGATGAACTCTTATAAAACATAGCTTACGGTCATAAATGATAGAACTTTTATGCCTTGTATCAAGCATTATTTCTCCCTTAATAAACTTAGAGATTTTTGCCTTTCCATTTGCTGCATAAGGAAATAACAGCAATCGACCAGTTTTGGTTTCATCAAGTAAAGTAGTCAGCATACTACCTGTCCTTGCTACAGTTCCATGAAATGCATTCTCAGAGTCGAAATTTGAAATTTTAGAGTCACCAGGACAAGGGTTTGACAAGGAATTAGCATTGGTCAAATCCTCCCTAGCTGGAAGGTCAAGAGTCTCCATTGTTGTAATCTCTTTGTTGAAAGTATTGTGAACAATACCCCAAGGAGGCAGGATGGGAACTCTCAAATTTCTTACAGAAGGAGGACGAAGTTCTTCCTTTTGATCACATTCGGCAGCTTTAGCAGCCATGAAGCGTGAGTATGCCTTGCAATCCGGGAAATCTTGAGGGAAAAATGGTATCCCTGTCTGGATAAAGAGAAACATTTTCAAGTAATATTCAATACTTTTGTCAAAAAAGTAATATTCAATACTAAATAGTAAATACAAAAAAAAAAAAAATGCATTTGTTGTGGTGTATGTAGTGTAAATACTTACATCAGATGCAATCCACTGCTTCTCTCGCAAACCTATTGCGTGTGCCCCATTAGAGACGAGTGGAATCCAGAAGGCTTTAACCCAACTTAAGGGAAGTATAATAGACCATCTACAAGATAATCATAAAAGCATTCATTATATAGTTATATAGTACACAAAATAAAAGGTTTTAGCGTCAATATTCAGGCAATGCAAGGAGCTTGTTTGATCAATTGATCTTTTTAGCTCATCAAACTTATTACAAGTTATCTCATTTTTTTTCTAATGTATCGTAAGCAGGTGATCACAAACATCTATCCTTTGCTTTCAAACAAAAAATAAAATAAAAAACAATAGTACTTGAAATATATCCATAAACAACATCGTCATTTCAAACAAATTAAAAGGAAAAATATATTGAAGAATAATTTACCCCATGGTCAATTCCTTCATATCATTTTTTAAAAGCAGAATAGGGCAAGATCTTGAGCACTGCACTTTGGAAGAGTTCGTCTCCCAAAATTTCATGTCCTCTAGGCAGAATTTAACCATGCGTTCACGGTGCTTCTCCATAGAAAGGACACTGTCTTCCACTGGAGGCTTCAAGCCTCTGGTTGTAGCATACCATAGATCATCAACATCAGACTGGTTGTCTCCAAAATCTTTATTCTTTTCCAATATACCTCCCAAATCAGCAAGCTCTTTGCAACTAGTTTCTTGTGCATCATTTGGAGCCTTAGTTGAAATTGGCTCTATTGGAACAACAGTCTTTTTCACAGGTAAATCCCGCGGATCCTTAACAGTAAGAGATAACATTGCACGACAAGAAAAATGCTCCTCATTTTTCAGTATGGAAGACTCTGTATTTTGAGAAACATGGTTCTCTTCTGTAGTCACGTGTTTCGTTAACTGCCAATGATTTTCTGAAATACTGTCACGCAAACATCAGCCACTTTGGATCATTAATGACAATTAAACAAGTAAAAACTAAGACGGAATTACTTTACAAATTTAAACAACAAACCTTCTAACAGGATGCAATATCTTCTGAAGAAGTCGAAATGTCCCTGATCCAATTAATTCCAATTTTGCAAGTTGACCCTCAAGAGAAGAACAATTGATTGAGATGCCTCTCTTTTCCATCTGAATAATTGGAAAATAAAAAACCATACAATGTGAGTTCATATACGGTTTATAATTCTTGGTTCTTTTAACAGTTTAACTTCAACAGGGAAATTAAAACCTTGGACAAACAAATCTAACTTACATAGTGATTCATCTGACTAATTTATTCACATTTTACATTTTTTAAAATTGATTTTGAACAGCCATCTAAAAGGAATAATTGTTATTGAATTTTAAGAAAAAACTTTCTTATCGTGATACAACATTTGATGAGTAATTAATGACAAGCTAGTTACATGCATGGATCTATAATCATCTGAATCTTTACATGCTGTCAACTCAGACATAAATGCATTTTGGTCCCACCTCCCAATCATGCTTATGTTGGGATGAAATGAGCCAAAAGCCTACAAATAGGCAAAGTGATCACTGAATAGCATAGTAAAATGAAATTATTTGTTATGTAAACCAACTAATGAACTCACTAGCTTCTACTTGGTTTCATCTTTATCCAGTACAAGACAAATAATAGAAACAAAATACAATTGAGATGTCCATGAGAAAATAAAGAAGAGAGTGAACCTCTTTCTGGCAGGCCAGTTTTAGATTAGCATATCCTTCTTCAAAGGCAGAAGCATGTATCCACACCCAAAGGTGTCTAAAAGAACAACTACACTCCATTCTTTCTGATTTGTCACATAAATCAACATCAGGAATAATTTTTGCATCACTAACACCAAGGTCTGTGATAATTTCTTGGAAAGTTGGTCGCCACATATAAGTTACAGGAGCGATTGCCTGAGAAACTGGTGCTCCAACTTGATGAAGCTGTCAAGATAGATAAATTAATTTTGTTTGACTAAAACAACATGGCTCTTTCAACTACAAGAAACAGCAAAAGGAACACTCACCATTGCTGTTCCATAGGTTGTACCAGAAAGAACAGAATCATTGTGATTTCTGGGATGTGTTACTTCTATGGGAGAGGGCACAAGTACCATTCCTAATATGGAAAGTAACGAATCCTGTAAACAGAACAACCTTAAATAAAGCTATGAACCAAACCATTATTTTCAGAGGCTGAGCCTATAATATTTATAAATTACCTCTGGACCCTCCAATTGAATGGCAGAGTAATAGCTCGCATCATGTGCCAGCACTCCTTGTTTGAGCTTTCTCAACAGCGCCCTCGAACCTTTCCCTCTGTATAAACACAAAATCTAGGTTAGTGTTACCAAAAACATTAAAACATCTGGATACTTGTAGCATTAGGTTACCATAATCCAGTTCAAATACATCTCAACAAAGTAAATCAACCCTAAATAATGTAATCAACAAAGACCTACCTTCCTTGAAGACCCATAGGAAGGTGGTAACCCCACAGCTTGATCATGGAAAATCGCTTTGCATGCCAAACATGTGTTCTCAGTCTCTTGGTTCCATCCCCAGAAGAGCAAAACCCATTCTCAGGGTTACTCTTGAGTTCATATCTTCGACGAACATGTCGAGGAAGCTGTGTTATATTGTCCTTCAAAACTGATTCAGCATTGACTTTATCAACTTTTCCTAGTTTTTGCCTCTTTCTCCTGTGCCCCTTTCTTGCAATTTGGTCATTAAATGATGTTGTTCTTCTTCTCTTGT
>Ga0209282_1000829_pt1 | contig 15893 bp, 4 predicted proteins | sample Mtrugardesep15_FD_187529 | JGI IMG/M metagenome (GOLD analysis project Ga0209282, IMG submission 187529) | Root nodule microbial communities of legume samples collected from California, USA - M. trunc garden sep15 (SPAdes) (version 2) | ecosystem: Host-associated > Plants > Roots > Nodule...
TAAGTTTATTGACTCCCAATTTTTTTTCTTTTTCTTTTTTCATAACTAAATTTGTAGTTTATAAAATAAAAACAAATAATTTTATGTTATACCACTAATTTTAAAATAGCCTTACAAATGTGGATGTTGAGTGAAAAAAAATCATCAAATTAGACATACAAAAACAAAATCTTAAAAACATAAAAGGGGAGTTGTGAAATAACACCAAAAAGAGTCGAAATAAAATATATCAATGAGAGGAATTAAAAACAATAAAGCAAAAAAGAGATGATTATGATAATACATACCAACATATGAAGAGTAAAGGTCACATGTTCTCTTTTGTCTTTTAAATACAATTTAGATGGTAAACGATAAAAATATGGGTTTAAACTTGCAATTTTGTTGCTAAGTTTTTAAATATAAGCAAAAACAACAATTTTATGCGCTTTAACTTTGATCGATTTATTCTCACAAAACAAAAAACTTTATGTGGTTAAGAAAAGTTTCTTCAAAATGCTAGCTTAAAATGACAATTGAAAGCCAATATCTAACTCAAAATAAATAGATTAAAGCTTTCATCTTTTACCTTGGTCGATCTTGAAGGCTTTTGTTTCTCTCACTATACTCTGCAGCAGCTCTATCCACAATAGGTTAACCGAGAAAGGCATCGATATATACATATGACTCAAATTATAACGTTATATGGTCATGGTGTAACTCACTTGCACTATAATCTGGTCCAAATTCACTCAGATCTCATTTTATTATTTATAGAAAATTATACAATTTCGTATTTTATTATTTGCTTTAACCTTTTCTCGTTAATTATATTTTGTTTATCTTTTTATATATTAAATATAGATTTTTTTTTTAAAAAAAAAAAAAAAAGTTCTTTGCTCTCAAAAGTCCTATATGTGTTAACATTGTTTTGTTAAGCAAATGTCAGATCTTATCCAAAAACTAGTTGGTTGTATTCACCAGAAACCAAAGTCTTAAATTAAAAATGGTATTTTCTGAACACTATCACTATCACACATACGATTACATTAAAAAGGGGTTGAACCAAGATGGTTTGAAGAACAATAACCTTATATCTCAGTTTAGATGATACTTAAGTATATAAGAACAATTTATTCTCTGATATTTGTTTCATGAGTAGAAAATTACTAAAAGGATATATTGAAAATTACTTTAGGAAGACAAGGAAACTCAGTTGAGTCGGGTTGTTGTATATTGAAATCTAAAGACATTGTCGGATAGACAAAGATATATCATAGTTACTTTAAATCGGTTTGGATTATTGTGGATTAAGTCCTCAAAAGTTTGAAGCAAACTCTCTTTGTAAGGGGAGGATTGAAGGTAGTTGCCAAGGTTGGAGTGAATCAGTATAAAATCACACGTGTTATTTCCTTAGTTCTTATTCTCTGCCTTATATTAATGTTACTGAATCTATTTATTTAAGAACAATGGAAAAATATTTTAAACTCATCACAATTCAACTACTTCAAATTTTTGTTTATGACAATGGTAATTTTGTAATTTCCCTTTTATATAAAAAAAAAAAGGATGGGCCGTGACCTATCTATGTCCACACCATGCTCCGCCGTTGTCTTTAATAATGTAATTAGGAGTTCGATTCTAACTCTTGCGTGTGAAAAAAATTGATTAATAAAAAGTGAAAACTTCTATTAATTACAAGGACCCCAGCAAAACAAAAAAAAAACTACCATCTTCTACAAAAATAAAGTAATTGCTGCTACAACTACACAATTTATCACTTTAAAGGACCACCTCCCATAACCCAAGTTAAAATCTAACATTCATGTGTTTCTCATCCATCCACGCTTAAAGGGAATGAGGTTCCTTTCTCACATTAATTACTTAAATGAAAAAGTGAACAATAATCAAAATGCCACATTGCAGATTATCAATTATTATTCCAGTAATGGTTTGAGACGATTAGTTGTTCCTATTGAAAAATGAATACCCACTCTTCAAATTGGCGGACAAGATTGGATCTTAAAATTATTCTTTGTATTCAATTCAATATTTAAAGTTGACCAAAAAAAATTCAATATTTGAAGAAAGAAAGTTCGGTTATTAGTCACAGTCTAGCTCTTGAAGAGCTCCAAAGGGAAATTGACTCTAGACTGTTCATCATAATTTTTAATAAGACTACTATACAAATAATCTGAATGATGAGATAATTGCATGTTTACTTTTGTTTTCAATGCTTTATTACAAAAGAAATTAATTTTTTTCTTCCCTCCGTCCTTTATAAGAGTTGTTTACAAAAATAATTTTGTGCCTAGATATAAGATTATATATAAATTTTTAGATGCATTGGTTCCTCTTTTTCTAAATATACCTTTTAGTGATACTATCAATTTGTCTTGCTGTATAAAAAGTTAACATTAAATATATATCTAATTAAGGGTAATCTAATAATATTCACACACATTTGAGACAACTTTATTACTCCAACAACTTTTATTAATACCCGTAAATTTTGTAAACTTCTGTAAAAAGAGACCGATGGAATATAAGCAAAATCAGGAAATCTCCCCCATTTCAACAATTTCTGATTTTTGCCCTAAACTACTCGCACCTTCTAAACTCCAAACCACCACACATTTTATAATTATTCAAGTCTTTTTTGTTCTAAATCATCACATTTGAAGTCTTTTCAACCACCAAACATAAGGTAAGGTCATATTTCTTTGATCTTTTGTTCCTTAATTTGATTTTTTTTTCTAGTTGTTGTACTTGTTCAAATTATATAATTCAAACCACATTGTTCGTCGTTTTAGATTATATTATCTGAACATGTTTAGGATGTGCTGAAACGGATTTTTGTTGATTTTTATATGTTTTTTTTTTGTATTGCTTCAGATATGAACCAATGTGTGAGTTGTGTTAGAGGCGACATACCTACAACGACAACATTTGTAAGGTGATATCAGTTAGAACAAGCTCAAGTGGATGGTCGGCGTGAAGGGGCGTCAAGAGTAATGTTGTTGGACCGTCTCAGGTGGATGAGCTTGAGCACACCTGGTTGCGGAGAAACCACATCATGAAGAGTATCAGGAGCATGATGAGGCTGAAGATTCTCACGATGATGTCCAGCCAAATGTCGAGGAAGATGAGGCACTTGAGTTGGATTTATATCCTAATGGACCATCAGACTTGTGTGTCTTCACTCAGTATGCACATTATGTGACCATACGTTTGTGAGAGGGAGATGTAAGATACTTCCACTTATTTATTGTTGTTATTTTTGTGCTAATATTTATATATGTATTTTTTGTACTACGTTTTATTATTTATGTAAATCGATATTATTTTTATTTTCGTTCTAATTTTAAGTGTGTGAACAACTAGGAGAAAAAGAAGAATTTGTATAATAGTTAGGGGATGTTGGAGGAGTTATGGTTCATACAGGTCATCAAAGACAATGATCTTAATTGGGTGACGGACACGTGTTAGATATGACAAATTTGACCACGACATGTATGTATTTTTAGCGAAGTGCCGCAAGGTGACTTTGAGCTTTCATTTTCCGATTAGTGAGATGAAAATGACGTGGATGATGTGTTTTGTGTGTTGTATCTTCCATCGAAGACTGTCTTCTGGACTAGGATGGTCCTCTCTAATCTCCATAGATATCCATTAAAACATCCTCCCCATTTTTGTGACGAATTTTATCTGCACATATCTGCAGGGACAGATTTTTTTTTTGTCATTCCTAAATGAAAGGCAATCAAGAATTGAGCATGCATATATTCTCAACCTGAAATAACTTGTCTAACTTTTTTTTAAGTAGAAGTAGTATTGGTGGCCCCAATGAAAGAAAATACTTATTTCATAGGATTAGTTTATAATTTAATTGACAATCGATTTATCAAAAAAGTGCTAATATTCCTTTAGCTTTAGTGAGACTAGACCATGCTATTCTTCGCCAAATCAGGAACCGAATCCTCTATGCTCAAAATAAATTGCAGTAACAACGTATAGTTATAATTATCCTCTATTTTGAATTTTATACAATTTTCTATGTATCCAAAATAAATATTTTAAACTCTTAAACCATATATAAATATAATGAAAAAGATTTGTAGACATGGATCGGTATGAGAGAACTACCACAAAAGTAAGGGTTTTAAGCTCTCAATTTTTTTAAAACTTCGTGTTAGGCGTCAAATCTTTTTAGTTTTGATTATATTTGTGAGTCAAATTTTGTAAATCATGTTTACACCAAACTCAGGTGGTAGTTAAATGAAAAGTTGCAAGTATGATCCTAATGTTAGATATTATATTGGTTACTCATACAGTATATTATTTTTTCCTTCATATTTTTATCAATTTAATTTGATGTTAGTTGTTTGAAATATATTAAGATATGTAGTGAGTAATGTAAGTTTGAAAAAGTAAAAAGTAATTTGGTATTTGTGCCAAAGTTCAATATTATTTTGATATTTGATAAATAAGAATTTTTTTAATTATATCTTGTATAATTTTGGTTACACTTTAAATGACAAAGTTATCTTTGTATAAAATTTAATTTTCAAAAAGCTTCTTTCTTTTTTCTTGGTTACACCTTAAAATCTCTCTTCCTCAAACTCTGTTTAAGTAGGTCATGTAAATTTAGTTTAAGTGGGTCATGTAAATTGAGTTTAAGTGTACATGCTTAAACTCAGTTTAAGTAGATCATATAAACTTAGTTTAAGTAGGTCACGTAAACTGAGTTTAAGTGTACATGCTTAAACTCAGTTTAAGTAGATCATGTAAACTCAGTTTAAGTAGGTCATGTAAACTTAGTATAAGTAGGTCATGTAAACTGAGCTTAAGTGTACATATTAACATTGTTCAATGATTTTACGTAATCTAATTTTAAGTTTGTACATGTAAACTCAATTTAAGTAGGTCATGTAAACTGAGTTTAAGTAGGTTCATGTAAACTGAGTTTAAGTAGGTCATGTCAGTGTAAGTAGGTTCTTGCAAACTTAGTTTAAGTAGGCCATGTCAACTTAGTTTAAGTAGGTCATGTAAACTCAGTTTAAGTAGGTTCATGTAAACTATGTAAACTTAGTTTAAATGAACCAACTTAAACTGGATTTAAGTTAACCTCAACAATGTAAATTGAAACCTTCGTATAGTGCAGTTGAACAAGAAGAAAAAATAGAAACTAGCATTATTGAAAAATAAATTCATTTACTTATATGCAATCGAGTATGGATGAAAGATGTTTTGATTCACACTCTAATCTTCTATAAAAATTGATTGAACGTCAGTTTGTTTGATTGTTTGTGGGTAGGGGTGGGAATGAGTCGGGCCGAGCCGAGCTTTGCTTAAATAGGCTGGGCCTAGTTGAAAAAACTAAGGCCTAAGCCTTGGTCTTTTACCTGTCAAAGGCTTTATTTTAAGCCTGGGCTGGCCTTTTTAAAAGTCTGACTTGGCCTATTAGCCTGTCTAAAATCCTAGTTTGTGTAACAAATTCCAAACAAGTCTATTCATCAATTTTTTTTTCTCCTTTCAATTTGTGCAACGTACTTAGTATAAAGATAAACATTAATTATATACAAATTAAACTAATAAAACACAATTGTAAAATTTATAGATGGATAGAAACTCAAGAATACTTGACCTTAGTCATATCAAGCCTTAACAGTTCACACAAATCAAATAACCATATCAATAATATATATATATATATATATATATATATATATATATATATATATATATGGAAAAATATAATATACTCATATACGGGCCGACCTGATAGGCTTGATAGACTTTTTTATAAGCCTAAGCCCGACCTAATTAAATTAATAGGCTTTTTAAAAAGCTCAAACTTGACTCATTTATTAAACGAGCTAGGCCGAGCCATAAGCCCCTGACGGGCGGCCTGACCTATTCCCACCCCTATTTGTGGGTGAAAGAGGGTGAAACTCAATGACAATGAATAAAATCAAAGTTTTAAGATTTTTTTTAATAAAAAGGCAATTTTGGTATTATTAAAAACTTTTAAGAAAATTTGAGTGTAACTAGAAATATATAGGGTGTGAATAGAAAAAGTCGATAAATAATGATTATATTAAATATTATTTTCTAACGATTGTCATAAAATTCTACTCCCTCCGGTCTTAAATGTAATCAACTTTTCACTTTTTAGATTCATTCAATAAATGATGCATGTGGTTCATATTATAGACCACATACATCATTTATTGAATAAACTTAAAAAGTGAAAAGTTGCTTGTATTTGAGACTGGAGGGAGTATTAGCTTATTCAAAAATAAAAGGCTAAATTATCTTTTTGGCCCCTTAACTATTTAATTAGTGTCGGTTTGATCCCCTAACTAAAATTTGATTTATTTTGGTCCTTTAACTTTTCTCCATTATATATTTTGGTCATTTCCGTTTGTTTTAATTCAAAAACGTTAGATTTTCTTCATTTTCTTCTGAATTTTTTCTGGGATTCTTGTTGTTGAATGTTGATGGAGATGATATGAAGATGAAAAAGAGAAGAAGATGAAGAAAACCTAACGTTTTTTAATTAAAACTAACGAAAATGACCAAAATGTGTAACAAAAAGATGTTAAGGGACTAAAATAAATCAAATTTTAGTTAGGAGACCAAACCGATACTACCTAAATAGTTAAGGGACCAAAAATACAATTTAGTCAAAATAAAATCCTATTAGCATTTCCCATGCACTAGATTCCAAGTTGCATAGGATGGGTGGGTGGGCGAATTTTTTAATTTTGACAAAGGATGGGTGGGTGAATTGTTACCCTGCTTTGTTAATGCCATATTTCTGTCATAAGCCATTCATAGATTCAATGTTTTATGTTGCTGACAAATGACCAAGTATTGCTTTTGTTGTCCGTTTCCATACTATGGAAAACGAAATGAAAGTGTTAGCTTGGTGATGAGAAACACACGACATTTTTATCCGAATTTGTTCCATAATACGGATTCCAAACCCATTATCAAGTGAAGAGTGCTATCAAATCAACACACTTTATAATATGATATTTTTAAGACATTATTTAATTTGTTGAAATTTATTTAAATGAGGTCTCACTAAATCATGTAGACTACAAATTTGAGTAGGAATTTTTTTAGTCATTGAAATTGTAAAGGCCTCCAATTTAATCCTTTAAATGTGCTCAATAGTAACTAATTTGATCCCTTAAATTAAAAAAATATCAATCAATTTAATATTTTTTCACGTCATAAATTTTAAAGGTTTTATGGTAGTTTTGATGCACCAAAGGACTATTTAAGTTAGGAAACTACCGATAAGTCCCCACCCCACACTTGTTAAAGACAGAAATACAGTAAAAATATCTTAAAACTGGTGTAACGAGTCTCTTAAAAATGTAATAAAAATATTTTCAATATAAAATTCACTTTTTTTTTTACTTTAACAAATAGCATGACCCTTTAAGTTAATATGTAAATCTTTTATTGATTTTGATCCATGTTTATTAAAGAATTTTTTGATGGATAGACTAAATTGATTATTATATTTTTCCATTTAAGGGACTAAATTGCTATTTTACAAATTTGAGGGACTAAATTGATAGGTTGTTATTAATATCTAAGATTAAAATAATTTAGGGTAAAGAGATGTTGCCTCAATCCAAGGCAGATAAGACCTTCGAGCTCAAAAAACACTTAAAAATGTATTTACATTTATCTCTCATATTCAAAACTTTTCTTTTTACCATTAGATCAAACTCTTAGAATTTAGTATGACCTATTTAAATTCAACCAAATGTGTGTCTTACTAATACAATTCAAATCAAGCATATCATTCCATGAGAACAACAGTCGCCTAACTCCAATTTGCGTAGAAGAGAAAAGAGTTAATAATGTAGAGTTTTGATTTTGGCAAAACTTTGGATCAGAAATACATTATTGTCGTAGTCCCTGGTGAAGTTGTTTTATTTATAGAGCAACATGCATCACTTATACAGTAACTATTTACATTCACTTATCATCTTTAACACGAACAAACACTTGCACAATACCAAGTTTTTTTTTTTAAACTCCACATTTTATTTATCTAGCACCAGCAGTGGCTAATCAAGTAAAAATAGACTCAGATTCCATAAGAACATTATCCGCAATGTAAGAATATATTTTGTCAAAGTTAACCCAAAAAAGCCTACATATTTTATTATGAAATTAAGTGTACTTCTCAATCAGAGAAGTTTAAAAACAATGGACGGTGGAGGACCAGTATATATTTCAAAATTTCCCTCCATCCTGTTAAGTAAGCACCATCCAAATGGCATATTTAATCTTCCAAAGATTTTGTAAAGAGCCAGTAGATGAAAACTACACCCCTTTTAGAAAAGTCATAAAATTATATATATACAAAATTACATATATAATAATCTGCCATTTGATAAAGTTTTGGTCAATTGAACCATCAACCATCTATCCAAATTCCCAGCTTGCCTGCCTACCAATTTTAATATAAGAAAAAAAAACAACACCTTCCACCCCTACTTTTTTCATTAAAAAGTTATCCTCGGTTTTTCTATAGTAAAGTCTTACAAGGAAAAGGGAGGGCCATGCCAAAAGAATTAAAGCTTCTTGAACTTAAAATAAGGTAATATATAATATCCCAAAGTCACCAATCATCACGAATCATGCAGGAAAAGGATGGTATTGGCATATACTTATCTTATGTTTAAAGATTAGAAAGAATAGTTATTCTGCAATGTAAATATCACACGAATAGTTAAGAAATGTGAGAAACAAGACTTGGAATATCCACAAATTCAAAACACGAACGGCACATTTGTCTTTTTGACATTCCTATGATGATAATAATACTTATCATCTAGCATTTTTTCATAAATAAAATATCGCTTGGAACATCTTGTGCTTCATTTTTTCTTTCGGTTCGTTGCATACTCTGGGAGAAGGAAAATTCTGTAATCACTTCACTATGAGCAAGCATATGAGAATCTAATTCCCATGAAAAGAACTCTGGTTGGTTCCTGCACCACATCTCAACCATGTATAATAGTCTCAATTTGTTGGTCTGTGACAGCACATTGCATATCTTCCAACTATGTTTTTCATAGGAAGTGGTCCCCTGTTCATTATTGGAGATATAAGACAAATAAGATCAAGAGGCATAAAAGATAATAATAGAGAATTTGTTTCAATATCGACCAAGAGGAAGAAAGATGAATAGATATCCAAACATAAGAGAAAACAGCCTAATTGCGTTATAAGTACATCAACACATTCAGAATCCCATCTCAAAAAGTTTAAAATTAATGGAGAAGGAAAAATGAAAGAAGAGTAAGAAATAGTTGCTTACCATATATGGGAATCATAACTATTGTTGCGATTATCGCCCAACACATAAACATGGCCTTTCGGCACATACTGCAAGAATCATAGAAGTAATGAGGAAAGGAAAAATCCCAAATATTGAATAAACAGATAAGGATAGAATTTATCAGAATTAATAACATTGGTCTCACGGTTAATTTCGTTGTGTATGTTGGTTTCTCTACCACGAAATCCTCCTCTTGAGCAACACCATTGACATAGAGTCCTCCATGATGAACCTGGAAAATGTTAAAAATAGAAGAGAGAAAAAGTGAATGGTGTAACTAGGAACTATATCTTAGCAGTGATGGCTTATCAATTACCAAGTAGATACTTAAATTTTAGTATAATGCAAAATTCAATTGACATTTATTTACTACCTCAACAGTGTCTCCTTCTTTTGCAACAACTCTCTTGATAAAAATTACATCTGTGTTATCTCCAGAGGGCTACATAAAAAAACCAATCATGTAACTGTAAGTATGCTTGCTACATATTCCATACCAGTACAGTATACGAGCGACACATACCTGCGTTGGATCCCGAAATGTTATAATATCATGTATAGAAGGACTCCTGATATAATATGAAGCCTAAGGATGTAAACAAGTAAAGCATAAAAAGAGAGAAAAAATACATACAAGGCCCGAAAATATCCATCGACCTTATTTCTGAAAGTGTTTCTTACCAGAATGCAGTTGGATATATGGTAAATTGAATAAGCATGTAAAATGTAATGTAACAAATACCAACATATGATTGTGGCACATCAGGTTTCAAAATTGTTTCAATGCAAAAAGTTGTTTCATTATAAGGCAGATTTTCTAAGTCTCAGTAACTAAATCACCATAGCTACTTAGATAAATGAGCAAGAACAACAACAGTAAGCCTTAACCAAACAATTTCTGTTAATTATGCAAATCCCTGACAAAGGAAGTTACTATATTTCATTTGGACCTCTTTTTAAACCCGTGGGTGTTAGCACAATGGTGATGTCTTATTTTGTAACCTAAAGGTACAAAATTCAAATCCTCACTAGCGAATGCATGGCCTATGCCTCCCCCTAATAAATAATAATATTCCCCATCTCCTATTTCTTTTTCTTCTTTTTGATAAAAACCATCTGTTTCTTTACAGAAATATGTAAGTAACATTCAAAGAAATCAGTTTTTTATGTCACCAATCTACATCATTTTTAAGCTTTTGTCCCGATAGTCCTCGTTTCTATCACCTAAATATTCTGTATTTCATTCTTTTGGAATACACGAAATGCATGACGGATCTTTTTCTATTAGAATTTGAGCTAGGTCTAACTCAATCCCAAAAGTTGGCTCAAATTGTCCAACCCTTGAAAGGAGTAAGGACTACTTTGGCCATATTACCCGTCAATGCAAGGTCTCAACATTTTTCTTAAGAAATGACACTTCAATGACATAGGTATAAGTATAACTAATTTATTATAACACAATATCCCGTAGAATTTTAGTTAACTTGCATGGGAATGGGATCACATTCTTGAGCAGATTGTTGCAATGAATTGGATGCATTAAGCAGTTGTTAATTTCAAATCCATATAGCTAAACATATTTTCCCTTAGTTACCGTAATACTCTCAATCTTATAGTTCAGACAAGTTGGACTAACCAATGTAACAGAAAGTACAAGTGTTATTATAACTAAAGTAAACCAAGAAGCTTATTCTCATAATTCATAAAGCTAGTTAGTTACAAGGCGTAGTATATTTTTGGGGTATATGATATAACCCCGTATAATGATTGCTGATATTAGATATCAACATATACAGAAAAACCGATTCCCAGCAAAATAAGTTAAAGGAAAAACTAAACTATCATACATCAAATTAGGATTATTAACTAAACAATAAAAGACAGATATATTTAGCATGATTATCCTGCAATGAACTTGAACTTAAGTCCATTCAAAAATTGGTCAAGGGTTATACTCATTGTCATAATTAAAACAAAGCATAATGCCATTTCTGCATGTCATTCAAGAATCAAAACATTTTACCTAGTTTTCCTAGGAAAATGTACGAAGACATGATCACTATTTTCTTATTTTAAGCAGTACAATCAAGCTCACAGAAGCAAATACATTGATTGTTGAACTCATTGTTCAAATTTTCAAAACTTCCTCAAGAACAACTTGTATACAGCAGCAGCGACACAGAACAACAGTCGATGTTTTTCATTACGTGCAACCAACTACATGAATCAAATGATGTCATAAAACCCCATAATGAAAATTTTAAAATCCATTATGTTCAGAATTGGTAAAGTAGGTAGAAAAGTGAAAATATATTTGAATATAAAAAGTCTAGACATGTATAAAATTGCATGTCATTGACCTGTAATTTATGATTATGGAATATTCTTCAATCGTAAGATCATGCATAAAGGTAGATATAATAAAAATGGAAAGCTGAATGTTACGTGTAAACCATGTAACTTTTTGGCAATAATTCAATAGCCAACACGAAGGAAGAAGGTATGTAACAGAGTTGGGAGAAGGTAGACCAAAGAAGGAAACCACCAGAAGTCTTGAGAACTCGTCAAGACCTGGCCATCGAAGGAACCCCCAACTCTGACAAGGCATCCATCATGACTAAGGATATGTAAACACAAAGTTTTACGTTGCAGACGGCCTCACGAAGCTCATTACTCAAAACTTAAACTGAATTCAACTAATTATGAAAGAAAGAATAATTATATATCATGAGTTTGTCTATATATCCATCACACACATTTGGTAGTTCCTAGATACCAGCAATTCAAAGACTTGCAGATTGTGAAATGAGTTTTCCCTTTCTTACTTAAACAGAACAGTAGAATTAGTTGGCTAGAATTGGTGATTAAGAGGATGCATGGTGCCATTTCAGCATGCCACTCAAGAATCAAAGTTTTAGCATAGTTTTTCTAGTAGATGTGTGAAGACCTGATCACTATTAAATAGTACCATCATGCTAACAGAAGCAAATACATTAATTGTTGAACCCAGCAACTAGAGCAACAGACAATATTTTTCACTACATAAAGCTACATGAATCAAATGATGTCATAAAATCCGATAATGGGTCATGTTTATTAATAAATCATTTAAATACATCTATCTTAATGGTTTGATCTATAGTTTTTATTGATCTCCCTCTCACGATTGTACTGTCCTTCATCTTATCTACCCTGTTTACCGTGCTTCTATAAGTCATCTCCAAAGTCCAAAAACAATATAAAGCAAGACTTCACCATTTTTAACAATGGAACAACCTACACTGAATTTCTCTCTAACAATTTCCTTCATAATCCTGTATGTCTTATATAATCATTTATCCATTGTAAATTATCATCTTCACAATGCTAATTTTTTTAAAACCATATGTTAGGAATTGGTAAAGTAGGTTGAAAAGTCAAAATGTATTTTAATATAAAAAGTCTAGATATAACCTATCAATTAGAATCTGAGGACATACACCTAAAAAGGGAATGAAATAACATTCCAACCAGCCCCTAATGGAATATATGATGAATGGCAGATATGAGTACAATTTTAGGCCAAAATGGGATATAAAAAACGATAAAATTGCATGTAGGTGGATATTACAGAAGTAGAAATGGAACATTAATTTATGTGGAGACATCACCATATACCTTTTCGACAATGATTCGATCGCCAACACGAAGGGTAGGGTACATAGAAGAAGATGGTATATAACAGAGATGGGAGAAGGTAGACCAAAGAAGAAAAACCACGAGAAGTCTTAAGAAACCTTCAAGACCCGGCCATCGAAGGAACCCCCAACTCTGACATGGCATCCATCGTGATGAAGGATAAGTGATCAAAAAATTATACATCGCAGATGGCCTCAAGAAGCTCATTACTCAACTCAAACTTAACTAATTATGCTAATTATGGGAGAAAGAAGAAAGAACAATTATATGTGACAAGTCTTTAATCCAAAATGTTGCAGAATGTGAAATGAATTTTCACTTTCTGACTAGTTAAACAGAATTGTGGAGTTAGTTGGGTAGACTTGGTGACTAAGTTTCCTCAAAAACAAAAACAAAAAGGAGATGTACCTTTGTCTATGCCTACGCGGTTTGACTCTTACACTTGCATACAGTACCAACTTTTTTGTCTTTCGTTTATGTCTCAATTATTAACCGCTATATTTAACACTTTCAATTCAACCCAAGTAACGGATTAACCAACCAACAGTATAAATATGATTTCTTTTCCATAACACAAAGATTAGGATGAGAACAAATGCAGCAGTAATTTCTACTAGTTGTTTTTTATTGCAAGAATAATAACTTGTAAGACTATATACAATCATAAATTTTATGTACCACTGTGAAGAAGCATTACAACGTTGGAGGGAGGTGTTAGTATTATTGGGCTATTAAAAATTGTTAAGTTAGCCCAACCCAAGAGCAAGAAAAATGACAATAATGTCTCTGAAGTGAAGATACTAGAAAGAAAGAAACATCTGCAGCAGACGTCAGCGCACACGAAAACATAACATTTTGATAAGAAATCTCCAACAACTGTAGCTTAAAAATAGTTTAATGAAGAAATAAAACAAGCAAGGAAAAAGACAGACCATTTTTATTACTCGAAAATGACAAGAATGGTCTGATTTTAGTTACAAAATTTTTGTGATGATAAAAAACCTTAGGTACCTGAATTAGGGCGTGCGATTTTTCAAGGCAAAAATCTCAAAAAAAGACAAGGACAATCAATGGCTTGGCTCCACGTCTCACTTAATCTTATCAATATTCCAAAAATCTATTAATAAAATGTAATCTTCACCTCTCCACTATATCCTTTAACAGAGAATCCACACACTCAAAAATAGTAACAATGATTGCACGCCACTTATGCATAGTGTTGCTGCTGCTGCAGCTGCCCTTGCTAAAGGCAGCTGAAGAGGAAGCTTCAAGCAGCGATAGCATAATCTTCACGACACTTGGCAGAGCTGACTACGCTTTCGATATCTATTCCCTCCCAATTCATCATCATCACCCCCATCAAGAATTACAACTTACTGACGGACACTCCGTCAATTTTAACGGTCAATTCCTTCCCAATCATACTTCCATTAAACTCCTCACTGACCAAGATCCACCTTCTCTGCAACTCGTTTACGTTACTGAGAGAACCGGTTTTCCCACCATATACTACGACGCTGTTTACACACCCACCACCAAAAGAAGATCAGCACTTGAATCTCATATCATCAACGATAGAATTCAACTTCCTCTGTTACCCAATCACCTCACAGAAACGCACTCTCAACTTTCACTCAAAGATAAACCAAGTTTGACCAGCGACGGTGAATATTTAATCTACGTCTCAACACATGAGGATCCCGGCGTGCCACGTGTCAGCTGGACTGCTGTTTATTCCACCCATCTCAAATCGGGTAACACCCGAAGACTCACTCCATACGGTATCGCTGATTTCAGCCCCGCAGTATCTCCTACCGGGAAATGGACAGCAGTCGCTTCCTATGGCGGTAAAGGTTGGTCCGGCGAAGTAGAGGATCTCACTACAGACATCTACGTTTTCCTCACTCGAGACGGAACTCAACGACACAAGGTTGTTGAGCACGGTGGCTGGCCAAGTTGGGTCGACGATCGGACTATTTACTTTCACCGGAGAGGGAACGACAGTTGGTTGAGTATTTACAGAGCAATTCTTATCACTGATTCTTCTAACTCTGTTCTCATCGAACGAGTTACACCACCGGGTTTACACGCGTTTACACCGGCAACTTCACCGGGAAACAACAAATTCATCGCTGTCGCAACGAGAAGACCTGGCTCTAGCTTCCGTCACATTGAATTATTCGATCTGGTTAACAACGAGTTCAAGGAGCTAACTCGTTTTGTCTCTCCCAACGCTCACCATCTCAACCCGTTTATATCACCCGATTCAACCAGGGTCGGGTATCACAAGTGTAGAGGAAAAGAAAGTAACACCAGTCCTCAGTTTATGCTAGAGAATGTTCGGAGCCCCGTTCCAAATCTAACTCTCTTCCGGTTCACTGGTTCGTTTCCGGTTTTCTCGCCCTCTGGAGACAGAATTGCTTACGTTGAAATGCCTGGGGTTTACGTCGTGAACCGGGACGGTTCGAACCGAAAAAAGGTTTCTGATGCAATGGCTTTCTCAACCGCCTGGGATCGGGTTCGACCTAGTGTAATCTACACAGCTGTTGGAGAAACATTTGCATCGGAAAGCACTGAGGTTGATATCATATCCATCGATGTTGACCGAAATTTCGTCAAGAAGTTGACCCTGGACGGAAAGAACAATGCCTTTCCGTCACCATCACCAGACGGAAAATGGATTGTTTTCCGTTCGGGTCGATCAGGTCATAAGAATCTTTACATAATGGATGCCGTTCACGGAGAGAAAAACGGGCTTAAGAGATTAACAGAGGGTCCATGGTCGGATACAATGTGCAGCTGGTCCCCTGATGGAGAATGGATCGCTTTTGCATCGGATCGTCATCCATTATGTAAAAAT
>Ga0209282_1000831_pt1 | contig 15881 bp, 4 predicted proteins | sample Mtrugardesep15_FD_187529 | JGI IMG/M metagenome (GOLD analysis project Ga0209282, IMG submission 187529) | Root nodule microbial communities of legume samples collected from California, USA - M. trunc garden sep15 (SPAdes) (version 2) | ecosystem: Host-associated > Plants > Roots > Nodule...
CTCTCTATAATAAATATATAAGGGTATTATTGACAAGACAATAATTAATGTTGCATTGAAACTTAAAATGGACAAGTATTGTGAAACAAAATTAATCTCTAAAATGGACATCTATTTTGAAACGGAGGGAGTAAAACATTTCATTAATCAATATGAATTCAATACTAAGTCATCCTTATATTTTTCTTAGTTGACACACATTACCGAGGGAACAGAAAAATTATTCTTCGAAATTGATAGCATTCAAAATAATTTACAATTATTGTAAATTGTCAAAACAATATTTGAAACTTCAAAAGGTGGGTCAAAACAGTCTTAAATCTCAATTCACCTTTATCATTATGATGATTAAGATTATGATATGACACATCAATATACAACCCTTCTACATTAGTTTCACAATAATATCACCACACTAGAGACTCATTTGTTTATGAAATTTGTCTATTAATGACAAGTTTATCTTTAAGGTGATCTAAATTTAAGTCAAGTTAATCGCCAATAAAATTGACATTTTATTGGAGATTAAAAATGTATTTGCTAAAATTTTATTTTTCAGAAGTGATGAACAATTTTATGACATTTTATTGCAGATTGAAAATGTATTTGCTAAAATTTTGAACACTTATTAGGATGAGTTTTACTCTTAAAAAGTAAAAGATCTATATTCTGTTTTCACTTTTTATCTCAATTATTAGAATGAGTTTTACTTAAAATTTTGAACAGAATATAGATATTTATATTCTGTCGATTATAGTCAAAAAGAAGAAGATTTTTGTCGGTTACAATTCAATTTCTCTGTATACATTGAACATAAAAAAATTTGTCCGTTACTATTTAATTTCTCTGAACATCCATTGAACTAAAAGTGGTAAGATAAATTAGTTCTCTGGTGTTAATTATAAAAATTTGTTTATGCCAAAATATAATATATTTTACTCATTTCGTCCTAAAATAAGATTTAGGTTTATTATGTGCGCATTATTCCATAACATATTTTGACAATATTATTTTACTATTATATAAAAATAAATGATAACATAAAATTTTTTGTTGGATTTGTCTCGATAAATCTTTTTAAAATATTAAATTTTTTATAATTTTTGCTAATACCTAATTAAAGAAATTAAATATTAAATATGTGCAACACTAAACAAGGTCGGTTAGGATTACATAAGTTGAATGGAAGAAGTCTCTCAAGATCATTTGAAAAACAATCTTCATCAAAGCGAAACTGTGCATATTTGATGGAACAGACATTTGGGGTTGGGTGAAATTCAATTATGGTGGAGTGTGTAAAGGTAAAGGAGAGCTTGTTGGGTGTTACAGGATTTTAAGATGGAAGGTGGGGCTTTAGTCTCAAAATTGAAGTTTGTGATGTTTTGCATGCTGAGATGTGAGGTCTTTATCTTGGACTTGATATGGCTTAGGGTGAGGGTTTAAATCAAGTGATTGTTGAGAGTGGCTCGAAAGTGATTACTAACAATTATAAGATCAATGAAATCATCCCTTCTCTCCTTCTCTGGTTCCGCGTATTCGAGAGCAAGATTGGCATACTCAAGTTATTTACATTTGGCGGAAAAACAACATATGTGTTGACTAGCTATGAAAGGCCATGTATTTTGTGAGGAAGTAATAATTTTAAGATGAATTTGTCACTCTTCTTTTAATATTTGTTTTGAAATATAAAAAATCAATATTAAATGTTTTCTTTTGTACAAAATCAATATTAAATGTTATTATATATAAAAGATAATTTAGTAATAATCACACATATTTCAAACATAAATTATTTATTCAAAAACTTATGCAAACACCCATGATTTTTGTTAATGTTCCAATATTATGGTACAGAGGAAGTTTTAAGTTAAAAGTTCAGATTAATTACTAGCCAATACAACATTTTGACTTTAGAGAAACAGTTAAACATCACTGTTACAATTTTTATCCCTAAAAAAATCATTGTTACAATTAAAAAAAGGGTTGTCTAAAAATTTGATATGAACTTTATCTAAAGACGTCTTAGATAGTACTGGCTCTGTCTCATTTTAATGGTCAGTTTAGATGTAGAATTTAATTTTCATATCTAGTTCAATATTGAGTGTCCTCCTCAGTATAATAGCCTCAAATTATTTGGTAGTTGTACTCTATCAATGGTTGAGGTATGGTTTGGCGATTGTATGATAGCCTCAAATTATATGGTAGTTGTACTCTATTAAATTATGTTTGGTACACGGTCTTTCATCTTTCACACATGGCTTAATCCACTAGAGTGCAGTTGGATCGGACGATAAAGGCAATGTCATGTCGACGTATCTCTTAATTGATGAGTAAAATAATTTGTGACAAATTTTAGGATTACTTTTTTTACTTTTTATTCTATTGATAAAAAATAATAAAGATAGAGTAAGAACATAATAAAATATAGAAAAAAAAGTTGTTTAAAAATAGTCATATAACATCATTTCTTTTTAATTAATATACATTGTAAATGTTAGCGTACAAAATTTTACACAACATCAAATAATATGATGTTATATCAATGAACGAGATATTGTATTTTTAACTTATTAAATGACGTAGTAACACATTATTAAATTGTTTGTTTTGAACTTTATAGTGTATTACTTCATTCGATCACTATTATAAACAAAAAATATTTTTTTAGATTTATTGAATAAATGATATATCTAATTTATATTATATATCAGATATATCTTTTATTTAATAAATAAAAAAAATCGTTTCTTGACAAAAAAAATCTTATAACAGTGATCAGATGAAGTATAAATTAAACTTTACGGAGATAGTCTTTCGTAAATACAACCTCAAAACAATACTATTTAGACACACTCACATGGAATAAACAAAACTTAAATAAAAATTATTTAGTGCCAAGCAAAAGACTTATCTTTTAATTTTTTTTAGTTTTGTAAATATTTTTATTTGGGTTTACGCTCATGTAAGTATTACTCTGCACAACAAACCTTTTAATGATTCATGGTTTTTATTTCTTTTCTTTATGATCTCTTGTTGCAAAGAAAATATATTATTCTTTTAGATCTCAGGTTGCTAAGAAAATAAGTGGGTGGGGGAGGTTTAGCAGGTTGTTTGATTTGGCGGTGAATAAGTGAATGTCGGTGACCAATATGCAGGCACTAGCTTGGGGGGATGGGCGGTGAAACGTTGAAGTGGCAGTATCGTTTTTTGGTTTGGGAGAAGGAGTTGGTCAGGTAGTGCTCGACGATTATTTCTAACATTTATTTGCATGTTGATGTGACTGATAGATGGCATTGGTTGCTAGATAGAAGTGGTGTGTACTATGTCTGAGGGGTATCATCATCTTACTAGCCTGCAAATGTGAGTGGTTTCTGAGTTTCTGGCATAAGGATGTCTCATTGATGGTTTTCGTTTTTGCTTCGCGCCTCCTACAGAACAGGTTGCCTACAAAAAATAATTTAGGTAGGCGTGGTGTCTTACTTGATGAGAGTTCTCTGCGTATTTCTGCATGTGGTGGGGTGGAATCGGTTCATCATTTGTTTTTAAATTGTAATATTTTTGACTTTCTATAGTTCTTGGCTCATATAAAATAAAAATAACATTGAAATAAAATTGTGGTTCAAATTTTTTCAAATCAACTCAAAAAATAGTATGAATTATAGTATTTAACAAAATAAAAAACATCCTTCAAAAATTGTATACCACCAGAAGGGATCGATTAGTGTATTAAGTAGTTTTTAGGTTTAGGCTTAGTCTTTAATAACTAAATTGATTAATTAATTATACACGAAAAATAACTAAATTATTTATCATATTATATGCGGGTTGCAGGGCTGGGCAACATAGTACCCTTACCCGTACTCATACCCATTTAAATTTGCGGGTGATATCTGAACCCAAGCCCGGACTCATGAAAGTGGGGTTTTACCTTACCCATTATGGGTATTTTTTGCAGGTATCCGTCAGGTCTGGGTCCAATTGTCATCCATATATGCCCTTATTGTAGCTTGCTACAATTTGGGTGATTTGGCAAAAAAAGAAGTGATAGAATCTTTAATAATAAGGCAAAATCTATGCTTTACTTGTTGGTCGTTGGATATGGTCAAGTATTTATGGATGTGGTGGTTGAAGAAAAATAATGTAAAAGTTTCTATTGGGTTATTTGGATGGTGAGAGCATCCTTTAGATTGCTTAGACCCTGATTAGATGTTTTTACTTTACTTCTTTTTTAGTAAAGTGTTGTATTTGAACTTTGATGCTCTTCTTTGGCACACCATGTGCTAAGAGGAGCATCTTTTATCGTTTAATAAATTTCAACTTGCCTTGTTAAAAAAAATAAAAAATAGATCATCATGATAATCTTATGTTATTAAAATTTAATCAAAGATTATTATAGTTGAAGATTGATCTCGGAACTTCTCAAACAGTTTGACCTTATTTGAACCTTGTAAAACACTTGGTGTAGGATTTACCAATATATTACTCTTTTGTAGTAAAATAAGACTAGCAACTTTTCACCGCTGCCTGCAATTATGGTAACAAATTCTTTCTTTTTTTTAAATAATCTAGTAGCTAAAAATCACACTGATTAAGTGATGTCCTTATCAATTAGATTAAGTTCACGGGGCCAAATTCTACTCTTTTGTTTTTCGTTTTATTATATGTAAGTTAAAGTTATCTTTATGCATTAAAAAAATATTAATCAAATTTATTTATATGGCAAAATAATATCTGTTACCTACAATGTCTGATCACCAAAAAAAACTACAATGTTTTTCATAGACAAATTTTAGTAAATTATTAGTTATAATAGTTTTTTGTTTGAATCTTGGATCTTTTTAAAACTTCTTTGATGTCCTTTGATTCATCAATCAAGCTACCTAAATGTCTTTAAGTTACATAACTCATGCACCCTTGAAGTTGAACCTTGGAAATTAACATAACACTAATAACACTAACTCACTGACCAATATTATCTTATAAAAATGGTAAATAGAATAAACAAAAAGTCTAGACCAAATTTCTTGATTCAAAGACATTTTGAAAACAAGATTGCAACAAATTTTAAATTCAAGTAATGACAGAGAATATAAAAAGAGATTTGCTCTTTATCCAACACATTTTGCTCATTCTCATCTTAAATGACTATAATGCCCCTGCGTGAGTTAACTCACGCTAGTGTAAATATATGTGTGAGTTAACTCACGCAAGAGTATTTTTGGAATTTTAGTTGGGAATGAGCAAAATGTGTTGGGTAAAGAGCAATTCTCAATAAAAATCTCAAAACATCCGGATGTCACCCACAAGGCAACATCACCAGTCTGGGTTTGCAATCAAGCTGCAGGGGAAAAACCGCAAGCCCAAACTCGTGGAAAAGGGCCAAAGCTCGGGGCTGTTACCACATAATATTGGTCATTACTTTTCCCACCGTATGAGCTTCTCGCGCGCCTTATTTGAATTCTAAAATCCAAAATATTTCAACGTGGCAAGAGAAGCTTATAGGGTGGAAAAAGAAACAGTCCATAATATTTAAGTTAAGGTTACCAACACATTTGGTATACACACACAAGTATCAAACCATATGTGGTATTCTTTGATTGACAAAAAAATCAAAGTAATGCTAATTTTCCTTCATATAAATCAACTCCTTCTATGACTACAATTCCTATCCTCATTGATACATTGGTTATATGCATATTGTGTTGTAAAATATCTACACGTTCTCAATTAAACTTCCTAAATTAAAGCTACCTATCTATCCACACTAGATTGATGATCCTTCTATGTGAAATCATTTCATCAAACTTAGGTGATGCTCATAGGAAAATTTTAAGTTTAGGAAGGCAATGACTCAGTATTTTCTTTAACATTTGGTGTAATATTACATGATCCATTATTATGTTGATGTACTGGACAGTATTTCCTAAGAACCCTACCTTTGTTTTGCCCCCACCATTCTTCTGCTTGATTTTCAGTGAACCTTCTCTTACTGCATTCAAACAATGAATTAATAAATAATGTTAGAGAAAAACAGAAATAAGAAGGATAAAATGGCAAACAAAAGTCAATGAAAAATTAACTAGAGAACACAACTATAATCAAAGCCTTTTTTTCCTCTAAACAAATTATATAAGGAGAATGTTAATTGGTGCCTCAGGGGCATCTAGAGAACGCAACTTTAGGACCAGCTACATGAATAATGCCATTATAGTGCATCCATAGTCACAAAATATTATAACTGAATCTCCAAAGTTTTTGTTTTAATGAAAGAACTGAATCCCCGAAGTTGAAAACCCGATTCCAAATTATTTAAAAATTTAGGGACCTAACAACAAATTATTTATTTAGTAAAAAAACAAGTAATTCAAAATTTTAGAGAACCAATTACAAAATATTGACAAGTTCAAGAACCTACCAACAAACTTTTTCAGTTCAAGAACATATTTAGAAGACTTACATACAGTTCTGGCCCCTTATTTTTCAAATTTACTAATTTGGTCCCCTATTTTATTTTATTTTTAACAATTTTGTCCCACAAATATTATTTTTGGAGAATTTGATCCTGCACCATTTTAATTCCACTTTTGATCCTTCAATATCGCAGTCTTTTTGGATTTTTGATCTCAAATCGTGGGGAGCCAAAAGTTCTAAAATGCAAGAAATTAGAAATCAAAAGTTCAATTAAAAAAGTGCAGAGACAAAACTGTAAATAATGATACATTTGAAAATTAAATTCATGAAAAATAAATAGGGGAGCTAAAATTGTGAATTGAGTAATTAGGAATGATAAAACCGTATTTAAGATTATTTAAAAATTGTCAATAGTTCAAAAGAGGACAGGGTAATGAAGATAATATCCCTTGATTGGGATGCATGCGCATATACCAACAATCATAAACAGAGATGGAGAAATATAACTCACCTGAATTTAACTCTTTTAAATATTTTGATTCCATCAGCCCGTAGTGTGAGTAACACATAAACACCAGACTGAAATTTTTCAAAGAATTGTGATTCTGGCAGTCTCTCATGTCTTGAACTGTCCAGCGATGTTGAACTATTTTCGGAGTTTTGGGGTGACACCTCTTCTCCACCACTAAATTTACACGATCCATTAGTTTCTCGACAAACATTTATTTCAGATTCAGATTGATCAACTCTTGCAGTCTCATCAATTTTTTCATGTATGCGCTCTTGCAGTTTAGAAGTCTCGCTATCTGAGGTAGCTGTATCGGTTGAATTACATAGCTCAGACTCCAACGTTGGTTTATTAATTTCTTCAAGAGAATTTCCTTTATTTTGACAATGGTCAACTCCTACAACATCAGCATTGTCTTCTATTCTATGATCTTGTAGTTCAAAATTGCCACTATTTGAGGTAGATATATCAACTGCATGTTGCAAATACTCTAGCTTTGATTGACCTAGACAAGAATCAACTCTTACAATGGCAGCATGTTCTACTGGTCCAATATTTTCTAGTTTAGACGAGTCATCATCTGCGGCAGATTTTTCGTGTGCATTTTCTAGTTTAGATGAGTCATTATCTGCGGCAGATTTGTCATGTGCATTTTCTAGTTTAGATGAGTCATTATCTGCGGCAGATTTGTCATGTGCATTTTCTAGTTTAGACGAGTCATTATCTGCGGCAGATATGTCATGTGCATCTTGTTGATTGGATTCCGATTCTGATTTGTCAGATCCCAAAAATTCTTTTAGAAAATCTTCAGCTCGAGTTTGGATAGTACTCAAGATAATACTTTCCGGAATATCTGCTGGTAGCTTCTCAGTCATTTCCTTCAACTGAATAAAATGAAAGATAAGTCTAGCTATTTAATACAAGAAACCAAAAATCCTTTCATCATAAAATCTAATCTTCTTTTATTTTTTCCAACTCGGTTTATCATTAAGTTTATGTCACACAATAAAATATAAGGGAAAACTGCAGTGGCCTGCCTAAGGTCTCTATCATAAGGTTTTTTAAATTGCACTCACACCCCTCTAATTTTTTTAAAGGAAAATTAATATCTCTTACACATTCCTTGCTACTTAAAGGAGTTGGTGTTTGTTAGCATGGCTTTAAACAAAGGCCCAAAAACCGCGATCTGGGCTGCGACATTACAGTTTTTTATGGTGCTCTTCAAAATTAGAGATCAAGATCCAACCGAAACCATTATCGCAACCGCTATTTATACCCTGCACGTTAGAGCTTTGTTAAAAGTGGAAGCAAGCATTCTTAGTTGTCATGAAGTCATATCATAAACATGCTGCCCCATAATTTCTAGTTGATACATAAATTTTTCCCTCTAGAACTCTATATATAATCTTTCAACAGGATTCAAGCACTGTTTCGGACATGAGAACTAATGCTTCAATCTGTCAAACTCAGAAATTAGGTCAAGCAATTTAGGCCTACAATCCAGTGGTTGATCAAATCATAACTGCCATGCTCTCTCACAATAATTACTCTCACCTGAATATCCATCCAACTTTAGCTTCTCCATAATTGCTCATAAGCTCATTTATTCATAAACTCTGTCTTATACAGCTAGTGGATTCAATTTGTCTGTACAAATATAGTACCAACAGGCAACAGTCTCTCGGGCCTGCTGATGTTGGATGACTCTCTAAACAGTTAAGGAGTGCAATACACTCTCTAACGCACTCTTTCCAACACTCTCTCTTGTTAGTTGGAATCAAAACCCACCATTTTAGAAATGGGCCTTACAAGATTGTGTGGATCTCATACCTAAGACAAAATGAAGACCAGGGTGGTTGTGTTTTTTCAAAATTAGAGGGGGTGTAAATTTTATTTAAAGACCTCGGGAAAGGACAATGCAGTATACCCTAAATAGAAAGTTAAGGTGAAATTATTTAATCTACAAGGTGTTGACTCAATATTTTTGTCACCAAAAATAAGACTCAAGATTTATAACAATATTGTTATCTTGTTCTAAAGCATTTTGGCAAAATATGCAAACAAAGCTAGAACAAGTTCATTGAGTCATTGTGGCCAAGACAAATCTATCTAGTTAGTCTAAAACTCCATTTAAACAAATTTAGTCGTTAACTCTTTGATGCCATGTCGATAGTGTACTAAAATTTTAATCTTGTGCTTGAAGTGCAAGTTGCAGGCTACCTATCTATCTTTTATACATTCTAAGAAAAAGTCTCCTCCTAATGACACGTGGAAGAATTTCTCACATTTGTTTCCTGTAATTGCGTGCTCTTGCATGAGATCTTTACCACTAGTGATTTATATATTCCAGAGATTGGCTTGTACAAGGACATAAACATTCATTTCTTATATTTAATAAAATATAGCCAACCCACGTATCTTACGACATGATTTCAGATTCCATTTACAATAATTTCTTACGATTAATTCAATGATTTGAGCAATGTCTATTTAAGATACCTGATGTTTTGTAGATTCAATAAATTCTTTTGCTTCTGTATGACTACAAGATTCCACTGCAACCATGGCAATGGCTTCTGTAGCTTTTTTCTGAAGTTTCTGAATTTCCACATCTCTCACTTCACTTTTCTTCTCCAAACTTCGAATCTAAACAAATACGTATTAACTTGTTAATGTGGACACTAGGTTTAACCAGTGTTAAGAACTATAGAAATGTTATTCGAACATCTATTTGATACATCTAAATTCAACATCTTTTTTAAATGGTTAATGCAGTTCTTATATGTTGTTAATAAGGGGTTAGACTTAGTTAATAGATATATTAAGACCATCTCCAATGGGAGGGTCTTAAACATTTAAGACTCGGTACTTATTAGGTACCCCCATTGGGGAGAATCTTTTTCAGGGTCTTATAAGACCCGGGGTCTTATTTAAGACCCCCAACTTTAAACGGGACCCGCACTTTTTTAATATTAAAAAATTGAAATGTAGTGATATAAAGTTATTGATAGTTGATTAGTGGGTCCCATTTAAGAACTTTGTGTGAGATCTTGGTTGGAGGGATTGAGTGCTTATTAGGTACCACTATTAAAAAATTATAAATGAGTGATGTGTATGTGTGGGACCCATTTAAGTACCCAAAAATGGGTGTCTCCATTGTGGATGCTCTAAGTGTTCTACCTTGATTAACTTTGATTTTCAAGTTTTCAAATATACATGTAGTTGGAACACCTGAAACTAAGGTTAATAAGGTTCAAATATATGGTTAACTAAATCAGTTGATGGTTAATGTGTTATTCAATCATTTATTGAACTGATTTAACCATTTAAAAAGTTGTCGAATTCAGGTGTCTGAGATTCATGTTCAAAGAACATTTCTTGAATGACATAGGGTGTCATTGCTATTTTACAACGGCAATAAACTTACTTGGCTCTGCAAATCCGAGACTCGTTGGTTCAGAAGATCATTAGTCCTTCTCAAACTATTGACAATACCACCAGAAAATCTTGGAGTGACAAGGGGTGGATAAGGGCTTGAACTACTTGTGTTTGGTGATGTGGAACTTTGTGATGAACTAGGGGGTGTAGAAGGCTTCGGAACACTTGGAATAGAACTCAGTGAACTTGGAAATGTGATATCTTTCAATTGCAAAAGAGATGGAACTAAAGAAGCTCTTACAAAAGAAGTAGAATCATGTCCAGTTCCAGGCTTATGATTCCTTATTTCAAGGTATTTCACTGGTTCAGTAGTAGAAGAAAAGATAGTTCTTTTAGACATTATAATACCTTGGTCTAATCTTTCATTAGCAGTTGTGGAACAATGTGAAGGAACAGCTTTTCCATTCTTGGAAGGATCACTGGTTTCAACAACTTTAAGCTTAGTATAACAGGTATCACACACACAATGAGGTTTTTCTACTGTTGGAGCCATAGCAGCTTTGAATGCCTTTTTAGAACTACAATTATGACAGAAAACCAATCCACAATTATTACAATTGTGCCGTATTCTTGTTAAACCAAATGGTTGTCTACAACCAAAGCAAACAGATTGGTCAGTTCCACTGACACATTTTTGGTTACATACACAAGATGTGAAGTTTGAACCACATGAGATATTTTTCAAATGCCTATCTTTCAAGGCTACCACAAGCGTAGGAGATTTTCTATCATCTGTGTCACCGTGTCCTAGTCTTCCATTAGAACCTTTTCCCCATGTATATAGTTCGCTTCTTGATGTCACAGCAGCGACATGATGTGCTCCACATGATATTTCCTCGACAAATTCACCAAGCAACTTATCTTGAACTAAAGTAGGTACTTTTCCAGCAGAATTTGGATTTCCTAATTGACCATTTTCAGTGCTTCCCATTGTAAATACATGACCAGATGTAGTGAGAGCAACAGTCATAGTGTGTCCACATGCTATCTGCTGGAAGTTATATTCAATAAGGGGCGAGACACGTGTTGGTTTCAGGTACATTTCTTTGTTTCCGTGGCCTAAACGATATTTGTCACCATCACCCCATGTGAAAAGCTTCCATGATGAAGCATTTGAACCAGATTGAAAAGCAACCTCAATAATAGCTGCAGTGTGCCATACTCCGCAAGCAACCTTAACTGTCTTGAGTCCACTTAATAACTGTACTTCCTTCGGATACATTACACTCTCTTGATCACCATGGCCCAAAACACCAAATGTTCCATCACCAAAGGTAAACAATTTTCCATTTGACGTTGCCAATGCTGAATGCCATGAGCCACATGCAACAGATACGACACGAAGTCCATCCAAAAAGCCGTTGACACTCTTTGGTATCCAGTGACTAGTCTCATTACCATGTCCAAGAAGTCCAACATTATGTGTACCATCACCCCATGTAAAAAAATTATCACATTTAGACACGGCACTTGTATGAAATTCTCCGCATGCAACAATATCCAAAGTAACAACATCAGGAAACTCAACTAGATGAGGCTTACCAAAATCTTTATCAATTCCATGACCAAGTCTTCCCCCAGATTCTTCACCCCAAGTAAAAACCTTTCCTTTCCTGCTTACTATAGCAAGGTGATGTGCACCGGACACAATGTTACCAGCATCAAGAACAACAGTTGACTCTAACAGCCTAGGGGTCAACACATCTGTCTTTGAAGGAAATCCATCTGCAAAAACCTCTCCCCATATGTAAACATCACCTTGTGACTCAATATCAACTGCTTCAGATCCTCCACTTGAATTGATAGGCGTACTAGATGCGCTAATACGGTAACCGTCTACCGTACTTGCTCTTGGTTGCATATTTGCAAGTTCCAACCTCACATCTGAGCCTACCTGGAACAATGCCCAAAGTTAACTGTAGTTCTTCATCTAAAGGATGGCCATTCTGAATAAGGACAAATATAGATGTGTAAACAAGTATCTGTGATGCACAGTCCCTGATTATACAAAACATTAACTTATTAGAAAGTTTGCATTTCATAGCATTGATTCATACAAATGCAAAATTTTAACGAACCGAGTAAAAGTAATCACCAGTTACATATTCACTCATTCAATGAAAACATTTCAAAAACATTCTTGGAGTTATTAGGTTCGAGTTTTTTTTACATATTTTACCCTAAACACTGCACAAACTTGGTTGAAATTTCACATAAACTATATACTTGGAAACCAACATTTAAGTGCAAAGATAGAAAAATGAAAAGTCAAGTGTTATACAGCATTTAAGATCTAACATTTTCTTTTTCAATACTATGTTATGTGGGATTTAACCAAATAATAGTCTTAAAAAGAGAAAGTCCATGAATGCATTTCTCACTCTCTACTTCTATTCATGAATGAAAAATACAACAAATGCATTTGTCAATTAATTTTCTTTTTTCAAATCAAATTCACTATTTTTAAATAAATTATGGAAGTCAATTTGTTTTCTTACCAAATCAAGCAACCATACCCTGTTATTGTCAACAAGTGAAAATGAAAGATAATCTGTTTCTGGTAGCAAACTTCATCTGAAGAAAACCTGCAAAATTGTTGCAACAAACATAAGATGTCTTCAAGAGTTTGTTAATATGACCATACATATCAGCCAGAATCCTAAGAACAAAAATCAAATTATTAAGATTAGTTTCTTTTCTATGAGAAAGTCAAACTGTCTCATCCTACTAAAGGCATTAAACCTAAAATTGTTCATACAGAGATATTATGTACTCAACATTTAGTCTAAATTGCAGTCTTCAACCGCAATTGCAGCCACAGTAAGATGGTTTTAAGGTCAACATAATGACATCAAAACCACGAGTTTGGCTGCATCCGCCACATTTGCCTGTATTTTACCGCAATATGAAGGTTCGCAGCGTAACCACAACCGCAATTGAAAACCATATTTGTGCATACATCTACTCTAGAGGAGGAACTAAGAATATCTAATGTTGTAACATGAATTTAATTTTTCGGTTAAATCTCGCAGTGATAGTCTTCTGAATATGCAAAATTTTGGCTTTCCTTTCCCCCATCTACTAAATAACAGAATGTCTTTCTTTAAACTATGTGTGTCTACAAACAACAATAGCAACCAAGTCGTATCCCATTGGATAGAATCGGTTCTATGGATCAAATGACACTATAGTGTTTTATCATAAATCATATCTTTATCTAAAGCTAACCTCTGCGGTTTTCTTAATAGATTCACCCTATGAAGCACAGACACTGACATGTTGACACTAGTATGTTGTAATTTAAGAAAATGGCATAATTGAATGTAATCACATTTGCCGGTGTCGTGTCCAACACGGACATGTGTGGACACCGGACATGCCATTGATCAGAAGTGTCGGTGCTATAGAGGATTATTCACCTGTGATATTTTCAAAAAAGATCAAAATAGTATTAACAGAGAACAAAGAGGGGTAATCTAATAATCTATAAAGAAAAAGATCCCTAAGAACCACAATATACAAACTAAGCCATTAGTTTTATTCTGTCGGCTTACTACATTAATCATAAAGAAATGAAGGACATAGATTTGTCTATAGTACCAACAAATATACACACATCCTTCTCAATTACAACCTCTGTTGCACCGACACTTCTAATTGAGGTGTGTCCCGGTGTCCGACACTACACGGACACTTGTGATTACATTGAATTATGTCATTTTTTCAAGATTTTATCGGTTGACAGTGTCAGTGTCTGTGTCCCGTGTCCGTGCTTTGTATATTACAACATGATAAAACCCTAATCTGGCATTTTAAACTACACTTATTAAAAATCCAAGAAAAAACGTAATAATCTCATTTTATTGCTATATCAATTAAATCTTCAACAATGAATCTAGGTGATTTTCACACACATAATAGACATGTATAACTATAAGTACCAGTAATTAAGAAACCTTTGATGAAACTAACTTGTTCAATTTCATGATTCCCATAACTAGCTGGAAATCTCCCAAAACCAAAATCAACGAACAACAATAGCATCAATCATATAGACCCTTGATATTTTTTATCACTTTGCAATCTCACAACAAAGTTATTAAACTTTCAATAATAATCTTGAATTGGTATGGATCTGAAAAACTTTGTTGCACATATGCATGAGATTATGGAATTAATTTTGTGAAAAAAGGGATTAGGGTTGATCGGAGAAAGCATGAAAAATTGCAGATGAATGAATGAATGAGTGAGGGAAAGGATGCGAAATGAGAGGAATGAAACTACGTGTTGTGATTTCAAGCAATAAGGGAAGTTAATATTTCGCGCGCCATTTTTTTTTTTTAAGGTGAAATAAGTTCGATAATCTAGAGTTCGACAAAAAAATAAATAATGTTCGACGAGAATTGTTTAATTTAATAATTAGGTTCTCTTGAACAAATTGTTGTTTGATGAAGCTCATAAATCTTTTGAGTTCAATTAGTTAGTTTAACATGATTCTTACATTACTTGATTTCGCGTGATTCTTACATAAAATGTGACATACATAAAATGGTACAACCAAAATTGGTTTCAACAAAAAAAAAGTGGATTGTTAATTGAGTGATAGAAAGAAAGTGTTGCTAGCATTTTTTTTATCGTTTGTTTAGCCGATACTTGGGTTTTAGGCATAGATTATATTGCATTAAATTGTCATAAAGAAAATGCAAAATTAGTCATTTAACTTATTTTATGGAAAACTTTCGTCTTTTATCTTCTTCTTTTTTTTCATCTTTTATGTTACAATCAGGAAACAATTTAGTCTTTTATCTTTTTTCTCATGATTTAATCATTTATGTAATAACATATTCAACATTGTATCATTTTTTATGGGATTTTATCAATGAAATATGGGTTTTCATGTTTGTATTATGAAGATTTGGATTTGTTTATGAATTTTATGATTTTTTTTATAAGTTTATTTATTTTATTTTTCAAAAAAGAAAATGTTAACAATGTTGACATTTTATAACATAAAAAATTAACTCGAAAAAAAATATATATAAAGGACAAAAATGTTATACGATTACTAACGGTTGTGCCTGTGTATATGATCTTTATATAAAAAATAATATTTTTTTATGAAATTAAGATTTTGATTAAAATTATATGTATAGATGTTTGTGTCTTATTGTAACAAATCATGCTTATCTTTTTCAATTACACAACAATATTGCTAATATAATATAAATTCTTATCATTTTCCATGAAAACAACGATATAGCATTATTATAGATATTTTTTTTTTTACCGAAGCAAAGTTATCTATTATCATTAATCAACCAATATTCAATACAGGAAGGATAAGAATAAAAAATATGGTGACTAGCTCAAGAACAGACCACCCTAGCTAAAGTATGAGCAACCATGTTTGCCTGTATCCTAACAAACTTCACCTCGAAGTTAGAATGTAAAGATAACTAATAAATAATACTAGAAACAATAGCATAGAATTCTGAATCACCATGGATCGGAGACGGTAGAGCTT
>Ga0209282_1000834_pt1 | contig 15863 bp, 5 predicted proteins | sample Mtrugardesep15_FD_187529 | JGI IMG/M metagenome (GOLD analysis project Ga0209282, IMG submission 187529) | Root nodule microbial communities of legume samples collected from California, USA - M. trunc garden sep15 (SPAdes) (version 2) | ecosystem: Host-associated > Plants > Roots > Nodule...
AAATAGATGAAAACCCATTTTCTAAAGTTCGTACATTTGCAAATTAAATATATCAACCAGTAATTTTTCTTTATTTTGGCAAACATATCAAACAGTATTAAATATAAAACCGAATTGGAATAAATATATATTAATAACACATTAAAAACATAAAACTAGTCTTAACATAGCTTAGCTTAGTTCCTTCCCTTAACATGCTACAAAGGAAAAGTTAAATTCCCTTCCTAACTTTATTCTTTACTCTCCCTTACCAATTTTCTAAAGACAGACTATCACACTACCAGGTCACCATCAGTTACTCACCGGACTATGCGAAAAAACTAAATGAGAGAACTAGGCCAACTGGGACGGGACAAATGATTCTGGCATCTTTTTGTGGTAAAAACTCATCATCCTTCAACAGAATAGAGAGATTACAACAGAATCATGTTCAACTAATACGCTAGTTCTCACTGGAAGATCAGCCAATTGAAAGATAACGAAAAATATACTATACTATTTGTCTGAAGCTACCTCTAGTAATCTCATCCGCAACGTCCGCAACACACGATAGATTCGTAAGCTAGGAGTCCACCACTTTGTTGTATGGTATCTTGGTTGTTCATAACAAACATAATGCACGGACACACCTAAGAAAATGACTGATTTTGTCCAAAAGCTTTTCACAACCCACCTACATTTGCAATGACAATGAGAAAATACAAAGCACCAACCCATGCAGAATGCACAAAGGATATGTAACTCAGTAGAAATCACCTTTGAAGCTTGGCATAGGTTTGATTTGTAATGAAGAGTAGTATAACTATGCTTGTGCAGCCACCAAAAGTGGTATACCCCAAACTAAGATGCCAACATCAGAATAGTAAGAGCCGACCCAAGCTGTCCAAAACTCTAGAGACCCAGTTTTTCCTAACACAGGTCACCGATTAAGGAAGGTCAAATCCATAAAGGATGAATACTCCAAAACAAGACCCAAATTAAAAAATATATATCTACAATTCCCACCAAATCTCAGAAAAAAGAAACAAATACACTCTATCAAACCTTCCAAATTCTTGTTCCTCACCAAAATGATATGAGGAATTTGTTGATGTTGTAATACTTACGAATCATAAATTCTAAAGCTCTTATTATACCCAGATTCCTGATAAAAAACACACAAAAATCAACATTACCACATCACGCCATAAGAGAAAACAATCCAGAAAAAATTATTCAAGGATAAATGAACCGTTTAAACCCAGAACCGATACCATCCCACATTGAAATCATAGGCTACCTCTGCTTTAACAACCAAGCAGAACTTCTTAATCTCGCCATAGCTTTCGCAGTACCATCCCCCTATAACGGACACACACATGGAACTTAAGGAATCAAGAAAACTAGATCCCCAAGAGACAAACGTGACGAATTCGTATTTAGAGTGGAGATCAACAAATGAAAGTATACCATTAGTCAGAATTAAGTCACAGCCAATTGCAGATTGCTGCTCCATGTGCAACAAAATAAATTTATGATTCCCCACTGTGACAAAGAAACAGGTTTGGAGCAAATAACAAGAAAGAATCTAGAGAAAAAATAAACACCAAACCAAGCAGCTCAGAATTCCTCAACCTTTGGCTTCCACAGATCACAGCACACCAAATATTCATAGTTTGTCTCTACTGTAACACCCAAACATAAAATTAAAAAGACTGAGGGAAGTTGTAGAGTCTCATACAAAGACTAAAATCTAGAGTTTTCATAACAGAGATGACCAAATTTAGCATAGAACACAACCGGCAGAAGAACCACAGCAATTTCTATCCAATTTGAAAGATTTTGTGCTTCCACCTAATACCTGAGGAATCTTTGGCCACTGTAAATTGTCCAAAATACCTCACCTTGGGCAGGGTTTCTCCAGCATTTGAATGGTAAACTGCAGAAGGTTACGGATGGAGGAACACACATAAACTCAACACTAGAAGAAGAAATATGTATTACTTAAAAATGACTGATTTATCCAAAAAATGGAAGGGGAAATCTATGATAGCCTCTTCAGTGGACATCTATCTCATCCATAACACACAAAGCGCAAGAAAAAATGACCAGTTTTATCCCAAGGCTAAAAGGAAGTAAGTGAACCTCTCTGTGTGCCACACACTTATAGGCTTTCTCTCTTTGTAACACCCAGAAAACTCAGGAACCCGACAAAAGTGGATGCTAGTTATCAAACAAATACTGAATTGTAAAAAGATAGCCAAGTTAAAGCCAGCATAGGACTCAAATTCCAGATATAGAAACACACAAGCTTCAACACTGGAAAAAACACAAACTCACCACCAGCTTGTAACAGTCTAGCCCATGGATGCAGAAATGTTTAAATCTATGTTCAGATCACCAAATATGATTGTTCATGTGCCCTTGTTTACAGAAGATAAGTAATTAGTAGTACAAAGCGTGGAGGCAGTGATCTTCAATTTCTCCACTTCAGAAGGCAAATTTACCAAATTGCAATGAGATTTAGAAAGAAGAGACTTCTTTGGCACTGAAGATGTAATAATTCCCTGAGAACATCAAACGACACATATACAAAAATGTTACGCTGAGACACATAACTAAAGAAAAATCCCTACGTAGTTACAAAGTTACAAAGAGATCCCTACGTAACCTTAATTTCTCCAGAATCTTGAATTAGAAGAGGAAGATAGAACCAGAAGTCGTAATTTTAAAGATAAATTCCTGCAACACCAAAGAGTAAATACCAAATCAAGGAAGATCTGCTCTCATATCAATGAAGATATATTGAAAATGGAAAGAACTTAATAGAGATCACCAAATCACAACACTTGGCCCCATGCATGAAGAAGGTAATTAGTTTGACAAATCACACTGATAAGGTAATTAGTTTGAAAACATACTCAAAGTTCAGTTCTGATGACTAGCAATCAAAGACCAAAAACAAAACAATGAAGGAGCCAATGAAGAAATTTATCTAGCTGTTCTTCTTGTCTTTGCATTGTAACTGATAAGGTCCAATATATCAAGAGTTCACAAAGCTCACTGAAAATTAAAATAATAAAGGCCTCATCGAAGAAATTAAGACATTCTACTTCTCAGTTTACTGTTACACTACACAATCTCTCAATTATCAAACAAAGAATTATATTGAAATATTACACAAATAATTTTTCATAACCAACGGTAAAAAAAATTATCATAAGGAAATATTGAAAGAAAAGAATTTACTAGCAATTACAATATCAATACTCGAGGATGCAGAAAAACAATGGCAGGTTATTTTTTGACAAAACAGGCTGCAGAAAAACCATGTTCACAATTGAATTTGTCTCATAGTTAAAGCTCAAAATTGGAAATAACAAATAAATAATGAGTCGAAGCAATTCAATTTATATCTGAAGCTGTTCTCCATTCATATATGTTGTGTCAGCAATCACAAAACTCTGGATTTCCAGACTTTAGCTCTCTGCAAAACGGATAAATGCATATCTCGATTATCCAATTATGAAGAACTGTATCCAATAATGCAAAAATAAACAAATCTTGTATGCTTCATGCTCATGGTCCTGATACAAAAACATAAATACTGAAATTCTAGCAGAGCACAAATTCAAATGTAAGGAAAAAATGACCAGTTTTATTCATCACAAGCTTGAACGAAGAGTAAGAGGGATGACCAGATTGTCCGAAGGCTGAACAGTAAGTGATCCTCTCTGCATGCCACACTTATAGGCTTACTCCCCCTATAACACCCACACATAAAACTCGGAACTGACAAAAGTGGACGTTGATTATCAAACAAAAACCAAAATGTAAAGAGATAACCAAATTATAGCCTATCAACAGTAGACAGTATACGACAGCCTGCAGGAAGATGATGATTCATTGGAACAAATTTCCATCTAATTTGCATCGTTGTGTAAGCATATGAAAGAGACAATTTAGCTTTCTCTTAATACAGAGAAGTCCCTACGCAACATAATGAAGAGGATATCTTTTAAGGAGGATTATCATATGGAAGATTGTCAAACAAAGATGGAAATATAGAGAATCTCGGTAGAGATGACCAAATTATAGCCTAGCAACAATAGGGAGTAAATGACATAGCTGATTCATTGGAACCAATTTGTGCAAGACTGTCACGTAGCCATACGATACACAATTTAAGCTACCCCAAATACAGAGGAGTCCTTGGGCCACTGTTATGAAGAGGATATCTTCATCAACATAAATTACAAATAACAATGAAAACAACAAAGCAATGTACGTTGATCACAGAAACAAGGTAAGTAGAACAAAGGACAGAGGCACTCATCTCGATCAATTTCTCCCAAAGTTCAGATCGCCAAATTAATCCTAGCAACAGTCGAAAACGTATATCAAATCATGTATCTTTGTTAATATGTTGACAGAAGGTAAGTAGTACAAAAGATAGAGGCACTCATCTCCACGTATTTCTCCCTAAGTTCAGATCTCCAAATTAATCCTAGCAACAGTCGAAAACGCATATAAAGTCATGTATCCTTGCTAATTAGTTAACAAAGATAAGAAGTACAAAAGACAGATACACTCATTACCAATTTCTCCCTAAGTTCAGATTGCAAAATCAATACTAGCAACAGTCGAAATGTATATCAAATCATGTATTCTTGTTAATTAGTTGACAGAAGATAACAAAGTGAATGTGATTGGAGACTTTTGTTGCAGACCAAACTTATGTAACACTTAACCTGTGAACAACAGATGATTCTTGTACAGAAAATCTACACTGCAGTTTAACCCTCCAAACCAAGCCGCTGTTTGACATTCAAAGTTAAAAAGAATACCCCACAAAACTGTCCCAATTTCTCGAGAAACCTGTGAGAACTTCGCATTGTCATATTACATGTCAAAAACCTAAAATGTAAGATAACAGCAGTATGAAAGGATAAGAACACTTACTGCCACACTTTTCACATATAATCACCAAAAAATCAAGAGAAAAAATAAACCTGTACACTTGATAATACACAGAATGTGGTTGTTTACTTGTTTTAAGATACATCACATAAGAATACATCATGTAAGTATACCAAACAATCAACCAGATAGAATAAGAATACATCACATAAGTATCAAACAAGAGAATGATGGATAGAACCGTAAGAAATCATATGTTCACAGATTATTGCTCCTGCAACACCAAAGAGTAACGAATCAAGAAATATTCATACTCTGAGTAGTTAAAGAAATATTAAAAACATAAAGATTATACTAGATATCACCAAATAAAAATGCTAGACTCTATGCTACGAAGAAAGTTATTTGCTTGACAGACCGTGCTGCAGAAAAACATGTTCAAAATTCAATTTGTATGCCTTGCAATCACAGGCCAGAAATTAAATTAATAAAGGACTCACTGAAGAAAAATCATTTATCTATCAGACGCCGTTCCCCGTTCTTGTCCGTTGAATCAAGTGTTCTAGATATCAAGACTTCCCTGCTCGCAGTACAACGGAAAACGGATCTTCGATTATCAAATGAAGAGTTACATTGAAAAATAACACAAAGATTGAATAGATGAATTTTCTAGAGAGCACCAGGAATAGATTGAATAGATGAATTTTCTTCGATTATTGTGGTTGTTCTTAATAGAAACAATGCAGGACACACCATTAATAGTAAGAAATGGCTGGTTTGGTCCAAAAGCTGAATGGACAGTCTATCATGACATTCCACACAAGCATTTCACAATCCACCTACATTTGCAGCGACCGGATAAAATACAAAGAACCAATCGAAGCAGAAGCACAAAGGATTTATAACCAAGTAGAAATCACCTTGAAGCCGGTGCACTCAGAAAAACCGATTTATTCTTAAGCACATCATCAAATAGTAGAGGCTATAGAAAAGCTCCCCGAACAAAGACCGCCATCAGGACAATAAGTAACCACCCAAGCTGTCAAAAAAGATACAGGCAGGTCAAACCACAAGGGAATATCCACTCCCCTGACAAAGCTACAAATTTGGGACAGAAGATTCTTATTCTTATATAAGAAGAAAAGACGGAAGACTACAGAACATAACACCAAACCAAAGCTGTCCAGAATTTCATATCCTCTTCGCAGGCAAAATCATATACTACAGAATCTTGTATGCTTCAATAATCATGCTCCTGATGGCAAAAACACATATCCATCACTAGCATGAGACATATCAAAGGAAAAATATCCTTAATGTCGTATCATATACAAACAGATATGTAAAAAATTACTGATCTATCACACAGCCGAATGGATAGTATGTTAAACTCTGATACTTGCAACAAACCATCAGAGGACCCCGCTACAACAATCGAAAACATATATCAAATCATGTATCCTTGTTAATTAGCTGACAGAAGATAAGTAATACAAATGACAGAGGCATTCATCTCCACCAGTTTCTCCCTAAGTTCAGATTGCCAAATTAATCCTAGCAACAGTCAAAAACGTATGTCAGATCATGTATCCTTGTTAATTACGTATATCAAATCGTGCATCCATGTTAACTAGTTGACAAAGATAATTAGTACAAAGGTAAGAGGCACTCATCACCAATTTCTCCTTAAGTTCACCAACTCAATCCTATGGACAGTCGAAAATTAATATCAAATCATGTATCCTTGTTAATTAGTTGACAGAAGTAGTACAGAGAGCTGAAGCACTCATCTCCACCACTTTCTCCCTAAGTTCAGATCACGAAAAAATACTGAAGGCTCCATATCCAGACGGAGGTTATTACTTAGACGTACCACGCTGCAGAAAAAGCATGTTCACAGTTCAATTCTTCTCATAAGCAAAAGCTTGAAATTAAAAACAATGAAGAATGTATCATTGAAGAAATTCGATTTATCTATTTGAAGCCACTTGCTGTTGTGTCAAGAATCGCAAATTGTTTCTAATTTTTCCTATCTGTTGTGTCAAGAATCGCAAATTGTTTCTAATTTTTCAGAATTCAGCCACTTGCTGCAAAATGGTTAAACATATATCTCCATTATCTAATTATGAAGAAGTAGAACCAATAGTTCGAAAATAAACATATAATTCATGAAATAACGATCCATAGAAGAAGAGTTGAGAGAACTGTGAAATTCTTAAAAAAGCATATCAAAAGCACCAATCCATAAAGATCTAGAAGAAGATCAAAGACCCAAGCAAAAAGATAAAGTCCAGACTCCTGTATGCTTTGTACTCACGCTCCTGATACGAAAACATAAAAACTGCATCACTAGCAGGGCACACCATCAGAGCACAACTATCCCATCCCAACACAAATCCACGTTCAAGAAAAAAAAAACAGTTTTTAATCCCAAGGTTGAATGAAAAGTAAGAGGTATGATCAGCGTTATTCCAAGTCTAAGACGGGAAGTAAGAGAACCTAACTGACAGATTACATCAAAGCAGCCGCAATTTCTCCAGAATTGTGTGAACTATCAAACTGTCAGATTACATTAAAAACCAAAATGCAAGGAATCAGTAGTATGATAGTGTAAGAAAACCTAAGGCTGAATTGCTGAGACATAAACAAGAGGAAGATCGATAGAACCAGAGTATGTTCACCGATCACTTCTCCTGCAACACGGAAGAGTGAATTACAAAAAAAGAAATAGATGATATCTATAAAAGAAATTTTTAAAATGAAAAGAATTTAATAAGAGATCACCAAATCAAAACGCTAGACTACATGCACCAAGCAGATAATAGTTTAACAAACTGCAGGAAAATATGTTGAAAATTCACTTTGCATGTCTTGCAGCAAAAACCAAGAAAGTAAAATAATAAAGAACAAATCATTGAATAAACTATCTGGAGCCATTCCCCATTTTCGTATGTTGTATCAAGCCGTTCTAGTTATCAAGACTTCTCAGCTCACTGCAAAACGGCCAAATGTATGTCTCGATTATCCAATGAGGTTTATATTCAATAATCCATAAATTATAGAAATAGTTCATGATAACGGATCACAAAAGAAGAGTGAAGAGAAGCATAACCCTAAGATCTCGCTTATACGAAAATCTGCAATTAAGCAATCAGGGAGCAAACAATCTGGCTAATGGATCACGCAAATTCTAGACTCAAGACATCAAAATCATACATGCTCTCCTAAAGATTGAATAAAAAGAATTTACTTCTAGAGGCTCCATGCTATGAACGAAGGAGATCAATTTGTATGTGTTGCAATCAAAGTCAAAGATTAAAAATAATATAAATAATGGCTCATTGAATTTTTTTGATTTAGCTGCAAAATTAGAAAAATCATGGACTATATGTTCTCAAAATCGATGAAGATTTAAACAAAAAGGATTTACAAGATATTACTAGATATTACAGGTTCTTTTTTTTATGAAGAAAGGAGAAAAACTTGAGGTTCTATGCTATGAAGGAGGTTATTATTTTGACAAAACCAAGCTGAAAAAGAAAGTCATTGATTCAATTATGTCTTGCATTAAAACTAATAAACAACAATCACCAAACCTAACAAACATGAAACCAGAAAGAAAAAGAATACAAAACATGAAGATCAAATGAGAGGAAGAAAGATAGAACCAGAAGAAATTGTGTTTCTTAGATATTTCTCCTGAATCACCAAAGAGATCACCAAATCAAAAAATATTAACTGATTTAATGTAATACATAAAAAACAATGAAGAAATTTTGAAAACAAAAAGAATTTAACAGGCAACACCAAATCAAATCCATGCTTAGTTTGAGAAACCACCCACCACGCTGCAGAATAATTTAAGTACATTTTCAATATTCAATTTGTTTTCCTTCCAATCAAATTAAAATAATTAAGAACATGTTCAATATTAATTAAAGAAATTTGATTTATTTAGCTGGAGCCTTTCTTGTTCTTTGTATCAAGAGAACCACTGCAAAACTGATGAACAATCTATCGATTATCAAATGAAGAATTAATTATATAAAAAATTTAAGAAAATAATAATTATCATATGAATTTTAAGAAATATTTATGTGACAGAAGAGTCGAGAAGTGGTGATTGTGTGAAATTCTTGACTCTCTACATTTTCAATCTGTTGAAAGTATATCCTAACAAACCCTGAAATTAGGCAATCACAGAGCAAAAGTGAACACCAAATCAAGAAATCATATTTGCATTCTCTGAATCGACAAAGAGAGATAGAACCAAAAAGAATTACTAGATATCACCAAATCAAATCTAGAGGCTCCATGCTATGAATAAAGAACGTTATTTAATATTCTGACAAACCACGCTGCAGAAAAACATGTTCATGAATCAAGAAATATTCATACTCTCGGAGTAGTTAAAGAAATATTGAAAACAAAAAGATTACGATAGATATCACCATATAAATATGCTAGGCTTTGCTGCGAAGGAAGATTACAGTTTGACAGACCGTGCTGCAGAAATACATGTTCAAATTCAATTTGTATTAAAATTAAATTGATAAAGTACTCATTGAAGAAAACTCATTTATCTATAAAGAACATGTTCAATATTCAATTTGTATGCTTTCCAATCAAATTAAAATAATTAAGAACCACTTAATAATTGAAGAAATTTGATTTATCTAGCTGGAGTCATTCTTGTCCCTTGTATCAAGTGGTTTCACTGCAAAACCGATAAATGATCTCTCAATTATCAAGTGAAGAATTAATTATATAAAATTTTTAAGAAAATAATTATCAAATGAATTTTAAGTATGTAAAAGAAGAGTCAAAATAAGTGTGATTGTGTGAAATTCTTGATTCTTGACGTCTACAATCTGTTAAAAGTATATCCTAACGATCTCGTGTATAACAAACCCTGAAAATAAGCAATCACAGAGAAAACAATCTAGCTAAGGGATCAAGAAATCAATATCGCATCCTCCGAATCAACAAAGAAAGATAGAACCAAAAAGATTTACTAGATATCACCAAATCAAATCGAGAGGCTCCATGCTCTGAATAAAGAAAGTTATTTGTATTTTGACAAACACGCTGCAGAAAAACATGTTCACATATTAATTCTTACGTCCAAGGAACCGTAAGGTCAAACTTCTTAGTATAAAGGAGTAAAACAAGACTGAAACATCAATAGACTTATCTCTCACGTGTAACACCCTAGTGACACAAAGGAGTAAATCGAAATGACTGCACAATAAAACTCTACAGAGAATAAATGAGATGAAAACAATTCATACCAAGAGTATATCAAAATAAACCTGATTGCTTGATGCAACACAGAACAGTTCCAAAACACACAGCACTGCAGAACAGTAAATTTCAATTCAGAATTTAGTCTGATAATCATGTAGTTTCACATCACAAAACATTACTACCATTATCTGATACTCAATCAGCAACATCTTATAAGAGAAAATTCACATCAGAACTCGAGGTTTCATGCTTTGAAAAAATAACGTTATTAATTGCATCTTACTACCTTTGAAAAGAAGACAGATAATGGAAAGGAAGATGCTGGAGGATGTAAGAGAAGTGGGAGACAATTGCTAAATGTTTTCCTTTGATTGTGAAAAATGCATGTTGTAATTCTTTCGCTAGTTTTAATTATTCAAAAATACAAAGATATAATAATATTATCTCAATGTGATTGCCGAATAGAAGTTTAAATCTAACCTTACTGAAGTTCCAATAGAAAATTATCAAAAAGTTAATTAATAATGTTAGATCTGTGTTAATTCAAAAAGTTATTCAAGAATACAAAGATATAATTATAATTTTTTACACTACATGTTACATGGTGATTATTATCTCTATTGCCCTTGCTCAAAAGAAGTTCAAACTAACCTTACTGAAGGTATCACGAGCGATTTCCAATAAAAAGTAGATCAGGTACAAAATTGATCATTAAATTATCATAAAAGAGAATTGAAAATAACAAAATTGATCTTTAGAACATCAAACATAAAATAGCATTTGCTTAGTTATGTCCCTTACCACTGGTAGGTCAAACAATCAAAAGATAACTTTTTAAATACATTAAGCATTCCTAAGCTAGAAGCAGGCCTACATATAAATAGAACAATGACCAGCTGTGTACCGAGTCTAATGGCTTTGATAATCTTGACCAGAACTTTAACAACACAATAAGCATTCCTAAGCTAGAAGCAGGCCTGATTTGCACACAGAGAAACAATACTCCACATACTTGGTTAAGCAAAGAGATATATGATTATTGTAGTTGTTCTTAATAGAAACAATGTGGGACACACCATTAATAGTAAGAAATGGCTGGTTTTGTCAAAATTTGAATGGACAGTCCACACAAGCATTTCACAATCCACCTACATTTGGAGTGACCGGATAAAATACAAAGAACCAATCCAAGCAGAAAGCACAAGGATGTATAACCAAGTAGAAATCACCTTGAAGCCGGTGCACTCAGAAAAACCGATTTATTCTTATGCACATCATCAAATAATAGAGAAAAGCTCCACTGACAAAGACCGCCATCAGGACAATAAGTGACCACCCAAGCTGTCCAACAGATTAAAGATATAGGCAGGTCAAACCACAAGGGAATATCTACTGCACTGACAAAGCTACAAGTTTGGGACAGAAGATTCTTATTCTTATATAACTAGAAAAGACGGCAGACTACTAAAACATAACACCAAACCAAGCTGTCCAGAATTTCATATCCTCTTCGCGGGCAAAATCATATACTCTAGAATCTTGTATGCTTCAATAATCATGCTCCTGATTGTGAAAACACATATCCATCACTAGCATGAGACATATCAAAGGAAAAATATCCCAAATGTCGTAATATATACATACAGATATGTAAAAAATTACTGATCTATTACGCGGCCGAACGGGTAGTACGTAAAACTCCGATACTTGCAACATAAAAACACAGCTAGAAAAATACCAGTTTTATCCCAAGGCTGAACGGAACCTCGCTTCCTGTCACATTTATAGGTTTCTCCATAACACTCGCACAGAAAACTCAGAAACCGAAAAAGCAGATGCTGACTATCAAACAAAGACGGAAATATTAAAAATCTTGAAAAAGATGACCAAATTATAATAGGGAGTATATGACACAGCCTGTAGAAGACGTTGATTAAGCCGTTGGTTTAGTGGAACCAATTTCCATCGAATGTGCAAGATTGTCATGTGGCCACATGATAGACACAATTTAAGCTACCCCTCTGTAATGAATAGGATATCTTGATCATCATAAATTACAAATAACATTTAAACAAAACAATATAAGTTGGTCATAAAAACAAGACAAGTAGTACAAAGGACAAAGGCACTCATCTCCACCAATTTCTCCCTAAGTTGAGATCGCCAAATTAATCCTAGCAACAGTCGGAAACATATATCAAATCATGTATCCTTGTTAATTAGTTGACAGAAGATAAGTAGTACAAATGACAGAGGCACTCATCTCAACCAATTTCTGCCGAAGTTCAGATTGCCAAATTAATCCTAGCAACAGTCAAAAACGTATGTCAAATAAAGTATCCTAGTTAATTACGTATACCAAATTGTGCATCCTTGTTAACTATTTGACAGAAGATACGTAGTACAAAGGAAAGAGGCACTCATCTCCACCAATTTCTCCCTAAGTTCAGATCGCGAAATTAATCCTAGCAAACAATCATAAGTGTATATCAAATCAAATATCCTTATTAGTTGGTTGACAGAAGATAAGTAAGTAGCACAAACCAATTTCTCCATTTCAGTAGGAAAACTTAACAAGGTGAAATGTGATTGGAGACTTCTGTTGCACACCAAACCTATGTAACACTTAACCTGTGAACAACAGATGATTCATGTACATAAACACTACACCATGACAAACAGAAGGAAGATAGTCTAAATCTCCAAACCAAGCCACTGTTCGACATTCTTAGTTAAAAACCTAAAATGTAAGATAACAGCAGTATGAAGGGATAAGAACACACTTACAGCTAGACTTTTAACATGTAATCACAACCCTCCCTGCATATAAAGGAGTATATCGAGAATACTGGACAATAAAATGAAATAAAAATGATTTACAATTTGTATGCTTTGATCAGGTCACCATAAAATGAAGATTGCAAAAATAAATCTGTACACTTAATAATACACAAACTGTTGTTATTTTAGTGATGTATCAAGTTTTGCAAAAACATTACCATTTTCTGAGACTCAATTGGCAACATCCAAAACAGAAAATTCATATCAGAACTCCAGTCTTTATCCGCAAAACATCACTATTACCCATTATCAAATAGCAATACCTTAACGCAAACCAACATCGGTCGACGAAGAATAATATTTGTTGTAACAGAGGTATTAGAGGACAATCAATTGGAACCCAAACAAACTAAACAATCAGATCATTAAAATAAGAACTGCAAACATCAAACTACTGAAGAATCAACCAGAAAAGAATAAGAATACGCCACATGAGGATCACACAAGAGAACGATAGATAGAATCGTAAGAAATTGTACATTCACAAATTTGCTCCTGCAACACCCAAGAGTAACGAATCAAGAAATATTCATACTCTCAGTAGTTAAAGAAATGTTGAAAACAAAAACATTATGATAGATATCACCAAATAAATACGCTAGGCTCTATTTTGCAAAGGAAGTTATCAGTTTGACAGACCGTGCTGCAGAAAAACGTGTTCAAATTCAATTTGTATGCCTTGGAATCAAAGCCCATAAATTAAATTAATAAAGGACTCATTGAAGAAAAAATAATTTATCTATCAGGAGCCGTTCCCCGTTGCAGCCAAGAAAGTTATTAGTTTGACAAACCGTGCTGCAGAAAAACATGTTCAAAATTCAGTTTGTATGCCTTGCAAACAAAGCCCAGAAATTAAGTTAATGAAGAACTCATTGAAGAAATTCAGTTTGTATGCCTTGTTCAAAGTCATTTATCTATCAGGAGCTGTTCCTCGTTCTCGTTCTTGTCCGTTATATTAGGTCTCCTAGATTTGAAGACTTCCCTGCTAGTAGTGCAACGGTTACACGGATCTTTGATTATCAAAGTGAAAGTTATATCAAACAATAGACAAATAATACTCGCTAACTTGTTGTAAAAGAAGAGTCAAGAAAAGCATGACAGAGTGTGAAATATATGCTCACAGAAGCATTGAACAGATAAATTTAATAGATAGAGATCACCAGAAAAATACTGAAGGCTCCATACCCAGAAGGAGGCTATTACTTAGACGTGCCACGCTGCAGGAAAAGCATGTTCACAGTTCAATTCTTCTGATAATCAAAAGCTTGAAATTAAAAACAATGAAGAATGCATCATTGAAGAAATTTGATTTATCTATTTGAAGCCATTCTCCATTCATATCCGTTGTGTCAAGAATCGCAAATTGTTTCTAATTTTTCAGAATTCAGCCACTTGCTGCAAAATGGTTAAACATATATCTCGATTATCTAATTATGAATAAGTAGAACCAATAGTTCGAAAATAAACATGTAGTTACAGAACAGTTCCAAAACACACTGCACTGCAGAACAGTAAATTTCAATTTAACAATTTATTTAGTCTGATAATCATGTAGTTCCAAAAATAACGTTATTAATTGCACCTTACGCCTCTCCCATAATATCAGTTATGGCTATAGAAAAGAAGACGGAGAATGGAAAGGAGGACGAAGGTATGATGCAAGAGAGAGAGACAATGGCTAAATGTTTTCCTTTGATTGTGAAAAATCCATGTTGCAATTCTTTTGCTAATTTTAATTATTCAAAAATACAAAGATATAAATATTATCTCTATTGTGATTGCCGAATAGAAAAAGAATAATGTTAGACCAGATGGTGTTAATTCAAAAAGTTACTAAAAAACACGAAGTTATAATTGTCATTTTTTACCCTACAGATTACATGGTGATTATTATCTCTATTGTCCTTGCTCTTTAGAAGTTTAAACTAACCTTACAGACGTTATCACGAGTGATTTCCAATAAAAAAAGTGATCGGGTACAAAATTGATCATTAAATTATATAAAAGAGAATTGAAAATAACAAAGTTGATCATTAGAACATCATAAACATTAAACAGCATTTCCTTTGTTATGACCCTTACCATGTTCAATGTCTACTCTAGTTAGCACTGGCAGGTCAAACAATCAAAAGATAACTTTCAAAATACACATACATATAAATAGAAGCAGGCAGGACACACCATTAATAGTAAGAAATGGCTGGTTTTTTCGAAAAGTTGAATGGACAGTCTATCAAGATATTCCACAGAAGCATTTCACAATCCACCTACATTTGCAGCGACAGGATAAAATACAAAGAACCAATCCAAGCAGAAAGCACAAAGGATGTATAACCAAGTAGAAATCACCTTGAAGCCGGTGCACTCAGAAAAACCGATTTATTTTTATGCACATCATCAAATAATAGAGGCTATAGAAAAGCTCCCCAAACAAAGACTGCCATCACGACAACAAGTGACCACCAAAGCTGTCAAAAACAGATTAAAGATACAGGCAGGTCAAACCACAAGGGAATATCTCCTCCACTGACAAAGCTACAAATTTGGGACAGAAGATTCTTATTCTTATATAATAACAAGAAAAGACGGCAGACTACTAAAACATAACACCAAACCAAGCTGTCCAGAATTTCATATCCTCTTGGGCAAAATCATATACTCTAGAATCTTGTATGCTTCAATATTCATGCTCCTGATGTCAAAAACAAATATATCCATCACTAGCATGAGACATACAGATATGTAAAACTCTGATACTTGGAACAAACCATCAGAGGACCCCGCTATCCCAAATCCCAACAAAAAAACACAGCTAGAAATACCAGTTTTATCCCAAGGCTGAACGGAACCTCGATTATAGGTTTCTCCTCCATAAC
>Ga0209282_1000835_pt1 | contig 15861 bp, 5 predicted proteins | sample Mtrugardesep15_FD_187529 | JGI IMG/M metagenome (GOLD analysis project Ga0209282, IMG submission 187529) | Root nodule microbial communities of legume samples collected from California, USA - M. trunc garden sep15 (SPAdes) (version 2) | ecosystem: Host-associated > Plants > Roots > Nodule...
CCTCCTCACACCGTTTCATCAACATTCTGCACTGCACTCTCCACTGTTGGATACGCTACTGCTAGTGGCTTGTGATCATGACGACTCTTTCTGTTATAGTTTTGATAGGAGGTTATTTCTTTTGTAACTGTAGTGAGGCAGTAATTTCCATTATGTATGGATAGCAGGATCTGTTCAAGTTTCTCATAGTGTGTATTTCATCTGTTGACATCTAAACACATCTTGTGTTTCTTGTAAAAAATACAAGTTATTAGTTCTTTAAATATTTTCCATTAATCACCCTTAAAATTATGTTTAGCAAAACCTTACTGAGGCTGCTCAGAAGCGAAAACAGTACCGGAGAGGCAGAGAAAATGCAGCCGTATAAGACCTGTAACTGATCCTAAACACAGCATTACCCGTCTGAAAAATCCGTAATAGGTAGCCTCGTCTTCATTTCACGTCCACATATAAGTATGCTTAAAATTAGCAGTCTCACCACAGATTTCAAATTAGCATATGTTCTAGCATTTTTATCAATAGTGTGAGGTTCTCACATTTCTCAAGACATGTTTAACAAAGATTGTATCAGATAGGAAACATAAAGAATGGTTCAATACAAAAATCTTATTAGGAACCAAAGTCTAACAAACACTACTACGAATTCCAAAACCTTCTTTCTTAGCAAATGACGTGTATAATTCCAACATGATTAAAGGTGTTGAATTCTATTCCAATACAAGGATGAAGATTAGGATGATCACCAACATTAGTCTCATGTATGAAGTGGTTTCTAAACCATTAGACATTAGAAATATTGTCAACTATAACATGATCTTTGATGTCTGTACTAGTGCAATTTTTTATTCAAATGCATCTTCTTCTTCATTTTTTATTCAAAGTCATGGTTTACCTTTTGGATTAAAATGGTTCACTAACCTGATGAATTAACATTGAGAATTTTTAGGGAAAATTCTTTGTTTAAAATATTAAATAGGAAAGTATATATTTTTGGGGAATTAAGAAACATGTTTTGTGACATTTTGATGAAAAATGGTAACTTACAAAATTAGTCTTCTATTTAAAACTAGTTTGAATAACGACAAACAAATATTTTTGTCCAAATTTCCTCAAAAAAAAAAAATATTTTTGTCCAAATAAAAAAACACTCTTGATAATTTACACCATCATATTTTTAGATGGATGTAAATCAGTGGCATGTATATCTTTAAGATTTTTAAATAGTAACTTTTTATAAAAATTTATGTAATCAAAGCATTGAAAATTAAAATGTTTAATTTTTATTTTTTTTTAAAATATTTTAAAATTCTTAAAAATTGTTATGGGGCATTAGTTAAGAAGTCTTTTTTATACTAGTGTATGTCCCTCCCACCACTAGTGTAGATGCATAGGCACATGTGCTTAGGCGATGATGGGGAAAACATAGCAAAAAATGTTACTACTAGAAGAAATGTGGGGAGTGTGAGATGCATAGTACTTATTTTGTCAACCATTGTGGTAATGTAATAATGCAATTGATGACTGCCGGTAAGGTATGTAACAAAGTTGTTCATGAGCATATACGTGCAAATGCAAATGATTGTCATGGCAATGAATACGCAAACACTCGTGGATCATATGCGTGATTCATGGGTATATTTTCTCTTTTCATTTTTAAAAATAATTTACCATTTTTTTTATTTTTATAATTATGACCTCGAGACCTTCGGATTCTTAGCATTGTCTGTCCCTACTAATAATTCTTTTTCTTTTGAATAATTTATTTTATAGTCACAAGTCACAACTAAAATTTAAATTATTTAGACACAAATACAAAAATTCATTTTTTAAAACTCAATATCATATTAAAGACCGACCGATTCAAGAGGTCTAATTACGATAAATAATTATAAATTGATCTTTACTCTTTTTGTCTTTTTCACTTATATGCGTGCGCTTAAATAAATTAAATTTGTGATTTTGACCACACAAGTCTTGCTTTCTGTCCCAACATTGCATTATAGTATGTTTGCCATTGTCTATTCGTGACACGTGGATGTTTATGTTATTTAGTTCATTGTATTCTCATTTACCACAAATCATACTCATTGTGTTCATGTATTTTTTTTGTATAAACCGAATATCCTTTATATCTAATCGTAGAGAATAATCCATTAAGCAGAACAACAATGAATGGTAAACCTCTTCCTAAAAAATAACACTCCAAATTGATTTTTTTTAAAATCATATTATCATGCCCGGATGCACCTTATATGCAATGGGGACAATTGACTCCATTTTGTTTATTTTATTTCAACCAATAATAGGATGAATTTATATCTTGACCCCACTTTAAATTGTACGTTGACCCCATATAACAACACTAATGCTCTTTTTAGTCACATTTATAAAAACGAAAAATAAAACTATTTTTTATGTTTATTGAATGCCTAATGTAGTTGGTATATATTTAATGGACTTAAAAAATAGTTTTTTCTTATAAATATGATCAGAGAGAGTACACTAGGAGAAAACAAAGTCATATTGTAAATTAATTTTATATTATATTTGTTAAAAGAGTTTTTCTATCATGTGCAATTGTTGCACATGTTAAGATATTCAAAATAGTAAACTTGTTGTGCGTTTTACATTAAATACATGACATTCTAAATAAAATAGTAGTTTTACTTTCATATTTTATACTATAATTTTATGTATATGTATTGACCCCGTTTATTGAAATTTCTAGATCCATCTCTACATATTATTGATGCAAAATATTTGCTCCTTCTTCTAAGATACACCAATTGCAGAGAATAACACATCGAATGAAGTAGGACAACAATGAATAGTAATCCCCTTCCTCATAAAATATCACTCCAAGTTAATTTTTTCTAAATCATATTATTCATGCAAAGTATCTACTCCCTCTTTTCCACGATACACCACCTGCACGTCACTATATAGATATTTTTTAAACATTTACTCGACAACATAAGGAAAATTAGACCTACTTTAATCAAAAGATATTGTTATTTTAGGCCTAAAGTAAATATTTAGACCACATTACCTGTTATGGCCATGCATATATGAAACCCCCAATGGTTTGTAACTAAGGGCAGGCTATGTGAGGACTGAGGACCTCCTGTGGAAGAGTGGACTTACGTTGAGTTGAGGGCAAACCGCTTTAATTGGGAGTATTATTTTGTTGGAGCCCATGTGCACCAATCAAGTTAGACTTATCCTTTACCACCTTCTTTTTATTGTGTTGCCTTTTCACCTTTTAAAGAATTAATAATTAATTAAAGTGTAAAAAAAGAGACCAATTTAAAGTTTTGCTTTGAAAATTAGTGTTCAACTTGGTAAATTTTCAACCATATTTGCTACATGATTGTCGAATAAACAAGTTTAAAAATGATTAGTAAAGTTCCACAGCTTAACTTGCTTTTTCATCATTTTCTCATGAATCTATTCACTATCAATTCTTTGTCGCATTGACTTGTTATAAAATTAGTACACTATAATAAGCCTAATAGTACCAATGAACATAAAAGAGAGAGTCAATAATTCCAAATTCAGAACACCTCCTTTTTTTTGTATATTATTATATGCTAAAGATGAATATAGTAGTGATTTTATTTTATTTTACTTAAAGAATAGTGTTATTTAATTTAAATATCTACAAGTTGACAATTTTTGACTAATTTTTTTAATTGAAAAACACAAAATTGTATTTACACCGGCGACAACAAAATTGTACTCCCTCCGTCCCATAATAACTAAGTCATTTTCTAAAAAAAAGTGTCCTAAAATAACTGAGTCATTTCACTTTCTAATACAATATTAATTACTTTTTTCCCTTTATAACTTTAATTAATATTACTTTCATCATTCCCAATATTAATGCACCAATACTTAACAAGAACACTTAAAACCACTTTTCTCTCTCCTTTATTTATATATTTGTCTTAATATGTGTGAAATGAGCAAATGACTCAGTTAATCCGAGACGGAGGGAGTATATATTTGTGGTCCAAGGAGAGTTTAATTTCCCCACCCTTATCCAATACTACTACTACATTTATGCAGGAAATGCACATGTACTATTGTAGAAGTTATTACTAGCAGTTCTCTTCTCTGCAAAAGTAAATGAAGTCAAAGGATAGTAAATAGTAAAACGGAGCAATGATGAAATGCCAATGGCGTGGGCTACCACACAGCTTAACTAGTAACACAATGTGGAATTTGTACTTTTTGTTTGCTTTTATTGCAGAGATACCTAAAATCCTCAAGTCTCATTGACGACATAAATAAGAACCTTATTATTGGTATGAAAAATACGTACTAATGTAATTATTCACAAATAAAAACTACCAATGTAATTATATTTTTAATATATGATTATTTAGATAGAAAATTTAAATGACATTGACTTCACTTTGTTTTATCATCACTATTCTTATGTAACCAAAAAAATCACCTCTATTTGTTACTATCCTATAAATATCAAAACTCATTATATTATCTACGTACCAAATTCACTATAATGTGAATGATGTATTAACAACAAATAAGACGTCAAAAGAATTTATAAAGAAATCCTAAAAATAGAATTTATAATGATATCTCATCTTATAAGGTAATTTTTTAATAATAGCAATGAGTTAAACTCGCAGTAATTAAAAGTTCAATATTATGTATGTTGGTATGTGGAGTGTGAGTTAAGAATGTTACATTAAATGAAAAACCGAAAAAAAATTGATCTTTTATCTAACACTTTAAAAAAAAATTGGTAAAGTTGTAGTGTCAAAATTACTCATGTTGTTACTTTCAATCCTACATAGATGATCTTCAAATTCCCTCAAATCCTTCCAACACCATATTGAGTTAACATCACTAATAAAGTTGAACATCATATAAGTGAATAATCGCAATTATGAGGTTAAAAAATTTCTTTTTTGCTTATACTACCAAGTACAAATCCAAGGGGAAACCATAGAGCCATATAGAGGACATAAACCAAATGACAATTCAGTATTCAGAGCTTTCACACACAGACATGTCTTGCATATCTTTCAACCTATTAAATCTCAAAAGCAACATTAAAATAAGACAAAAGAAAACAGTAAGAGTAGCAGATGTCGATGATACATCAAAATTAAAATAGAATAGAATAGGGTTGGTGTGATTTGATATTGTATTGTATGTAATGGACAACGTAATAAGCCCAATCAAACATAAAACTTTGTAGAAAAAATTCAATTTCCTCCCTTGCTTCTACTTCTGTTGATAGATTTTCTTGCAAAGTTGTTTGTCATCTTAGTACCAAATCACCTTTCTGTCTTTCAGCTCTCAAATTCATACCTTCATTTTCCTACTATTAATTTATTTTTTTCCAAACCAAACATATTCAACTTTCAAGTCATATCTAGGGGATTTATTTTTCGTATGCTAACATGTATATTGGATTTATTTGTCGTATGCATTTGGCGTTTTTGGTGTACAAGAGAAGTTCTTCCAAATTTAAGTTGATCATAGAGTAATAATGCATCCAAGTGTTCTAGGATTCTTCGAAAACCATTACAGTCTCTATCAGATAGCTTTGGCATTGACTTAGTTACTTTGGATTCCAGCTGTTGTAGATGTTCCATACCATATATTGATCTTGATTATGGTTCAAACTTCAAAGCAACTGAACTAATAAGTGACTAAAAATTGTCATTTGGTTTCTTAGACTTTGTGACTAAAAATTACTATGTCAAAATAACTAATATGTAGACAAAGATAAGGTAGACGGAATTTTATTAGATTAATATGTCAAAATAAGTAACACACAAATATTTTAAAATCAATTTGTATGTCTTTAGAACAACTTTAATCTTTTTATTTGTACTTAGACCTGGCAACGGGGCGGAGACGTGTTTAAACATCTTCGTCTCTGCCCCTGATTGCATGTACCTGCTTCCGTCTCCAAACCATATTGGAGATAAAAATTGAACACCCAACTCCGCCCCCAATAGAGATGGGTCTCCCAGCCCCATCTCCACCCCACCCGCGAAAACTCTATTTTTTATAAAATATTTAAAAAATACATATTTTTTCATTTTTTATAGCAATAAAAAAACAATAATTATATTAATAATTAAATTAAAGATCTAATAAACTCAAATTTATCCCACACCGCACCCGCACCCAGTTAAATCGGCTTTTCTCCGTTAAATTTGGGGCGGGGCGGTTGATTCTGGGCAGGGGTGGGTTTTGTTGCCATGTATATTTGTTCTTATAGGTTCACTTCACTTAAGATAATTCTATTCAAGACACTCTCAAACACTAAATGCCTCTTTGTCTAGATTCAAAATTAGTACATTAAATCGTGGAAGTGTAACTTCTTCCACCAGATCTTATTCACTTAGTGAACTACACTTTTATATCTTTTATAAATTTAAGGGTTAACTATATTTTTGTTCCATATAAATTTTTTAAATTTTAGTCTTTATAAAATTTTTGATTAATTTTTGGTCCATAAAATTTTTTCTGCCCCAATTATGGTCCCTGTTTTAAATCAAATCATGTGTATATTTCATGTTTTTTATGAATTTTTATCGAGATAATTATAATATTATAACAATCTCTTTTGTAAAAATATTTGAATTTTTTAAGAAGATATGAATTAAATATAAATTTTTAAGGGCTGAAAACTTAAAAATTCATTTTTAATTCATCACTTGATAAAAAAAAAATTAAATTTTTTCAAGAGAGATTTCTATAGCGTACTAAACATGACCACAAAAATAATACAAAATTTTGAAGGATACACATGATTTTACTTAAATGGAGGGACCAGAAGTTGTGACAAAATTTTTTAGGGACCAAAAATTGACAAAAAATTTTATAGCGACTAAAATTTTATAGGATCATAAACATATTTAACCCTAAAATTAAATAAAAACATAGAGAAAATGCCAACAAGTGTTATTATGCCCTTCTTAATGAAGCAAATATAGTAATAAAATCATGAAACTTGTGTAAACAATTCTTTAAAAGTCTCAAAAATGTTTTTTCAATGTAAAATTTCCATTTTTGATTAATGTTCTTGGGACATTTTTTAGCATGACTCATATATATATATATATAAGTATAAATTTAAATATTAAAATAAATGTAACAAACACGATATAAATATATGTATATATGTTTTTTTCCCTTTACCATTTAAAAAGTATAACAAACTATATGAGTATATTTATACTTACTTTTTTATTATTCCAATTATACTCTTAAACAATTTTTTCTATAATAAATATTGTTGTTCGTGTCATTAAGAAAAAGCAACAAATAATTATATTTTTACTTTTAATCAAAACCAAAATTTCATAAAAAAAATACCGTTCATAATTTTCAAACATTATGGCAATAAAAAGAGCAAAAAGACAGGCACTCTATGCCCGTCTTTTCGCTAGTATATATAAAGACCGACAAGGATTTTCTTTTCATATAAAATGACCACTATAATAATTTCAATCTTCTTATCTCTTTAAACTTAAAGGTAACTTTCTCTCCATGCTTGCACTAATTTTGTATGGTCTCATAAAAAAGGCACCCTATCTATATCTCTGGTTTTTCTAACGTGGTGTTTGATTTGATTTAGCAAAGCACTACGCTTGTAGTATTGTTTACATAAGATGAATATTAAGTGGTTAAATATTAAGGGACGAGAGATATAGATAAGGTGCCTTTTTTAACTCGATCAGAGAGCTATTATTTCCGCTAATTCCAATAAGATGAAGATTAAGGGATTTGCTTTGGTCATAGTGGTCTTCTTCCTCTTAATAGCTGTAGTCTTCAGCATCATCTTTGGAGCAAAAATATATCGCCACTATAAAGCCACGGTGGTGGCTTCGGTGGCGACGTTGAGGCGGTATTGAAAGTTCAATATTATACTAGTTAATAGAAACACTACGCTTGTAATATTTATGTTTCTTTTGTGAAGACTACGCTTGTAATATGTTTACATAATAAGGTCATCAATTTCTCTAGATTCCATTAATATTTTACTAGTTTATCCTTAACAAATAAAATTATAGTTAAATAACCCTATGATTCATTCGTACACCACAAAGTCTTCTTTCCTCACTAGAGTAGATTGGCCCAGTTGTTCCACTCCTATTGAAAAACATCACATCCAATCATCAAAATCGTAGCAAGCAAAATCAATATGTTTCCATGCAATGTCGTTTTGATTCCAGCATATTTAAGCTACTAGTGCCATTGTCACTTTTTTTTTTTAAATGATTACTAGAAACAGGGCCGGCCCAATATATTTTTAGGTCTAAAGTGAAATTTAAATAGAAGATTTTTAAGTGCATTTAGAAAGAATAAGACAAAATTAACAACAACAAAAAATTTCATAAGTTCTCTCCATCGAAAGTAATTGTATACGATATATGTGAGACACTAAATAAATATGAGTATTTTATCAGCTAGAAATCAAACTTTGGTTTGTCATATTGTGATAATATATCCTCTTTTGCTATAATCAACTTCGTTAGTGGACGACCTTTTAAATATATATGTGTGCTAGCGTGCACGCACGCGCGCGTGTTCGTATTAAAAATAATATTTAATATAGACATTATTTACCAATTGTTAGAGATCATAAAATAACATAATAATATTGAAATGATACAACTATAAATTAATTTTTTAGTTTTACAAATTTTAATTGCACACTATTTGTCTTAATATATTTAGAACAACCGACATCAAATTCGATTGATAGGAATCTTGAAGGCAAAAAGAATTTAAGGTTCAATTAACCAATAAAATACCTAGCATTGAAATCGAACTTACATCATAAAACTATGACTCTTCATTTGCATACTACTTGAATTTCGAGTGAACATGTTTACGAAATTTGACGTACAAAAATATTTTCAAAAATAAAAATATGAGACCTAAAAAACCCGGAGGCCTAAAGCCCTTGCTTTAGTGGCAGCCCCTTTAGACTAGCCTCGACTAGAAATAAATTGAAATATCAACGATTATTTAGAGACTGAAAAATATAAGATTCCTCTATAACTCACTCAGTTACCGCGTGTTACAAAAGTCAACTTTATGATCAATTTCCCCCTCTAAGTTTTATGTTATTTCAACTTTTCCAATTGTATTCCAAAATCAAACAAGTTTATTTGGATCCAATCCCAAATTAAAATTATTTAGGCACAAACATATAGATAGATAAAACACTAAAAAAGAAGTAATTTAAATCATTTAATTTCTTTTAATTTTTTATATGTGTGTTCCGGGACAAGACCCACTTCCTTAACGGACCAGGTCACCTCAAACCACTAGGTCTTACAAAGACGATGACATGGACTTGCTCTAAATCTATCAAGTCAAAGTTGTGTAAGCCAATTCAGATCGTTCATCCCTGATGCAATGCTAGCTTCCTTTAATCTACTCACATGTGTCCCTTGGAGAAAGTTGTTCGGGTAAGGATTAAAGAAAAATTTTAAACCCTAATTCACCGCTATAAAGGCTAACTCATAGCCTTCTCCTAGATACACATTTTTTCCATCTCAAAAACACCAGATATTTGATACATTCTTAATTTATCATTAAAGTGTTCGGAAATACGTGCATCACCACCTTCAAAGAAGAAGGAATCGGTCGATGTTCGACAACTGAGAGTCGTGTCCATCACAACCAGACCAAAGATCTCATATCATGAACGATCATTTGACAACTTCATCGATGATGTTGACCTCATTCCCCTTTGATGAAAAATATCTCTGATTTAGAGCTCTTACAAAGAGAGTATTTATCTCCAAAATCAACCCAACCAAAGAAGTAGTACAAATATTGTCGTGGTTTTGCCTTTTGGAAATGGCAGGGAACAAGCTGCCCCAAAATTTTGAATTTCACATGCGTCTCTTTTTCTTATTAGTAGCATGACGCACCAACCATAGATTAAAACTCCACCATAATTATCCTCTAACTTTTAACCATATTAGGCTTTTCCATATTGTAGGTTTGGTAGCTAGATGGCTAGACCATCTAAGGAAATAGGTTTGGACACTTACCTAAGATGAAGATGAATTTCTTTTACAACAGTTTCAACAACTCCAAATACAGTTTCGCTTAACTCATAACAAACAAACCAATATTATGTAACGTACTAACGTGTGTGTATGTTTACCTTCCATTTTTTCTAAAAGTTTACGGTAAAAAATGTATATGTCACTGTGTCAGAATTTCTGTTTATGATTATCCCTGATTCTGAAGTTTCAACTCTCAACCATACTATGCTTGCAGACCATGGTCCACATCCCACTACCAGAGTTATGGCGGGTTGATGCTGAGATGTGAGGTTGAAAATCCATGTTGAAAGTATGAAACAAAAATATGGAGAGACAAAACCAAAATTACGTGTTAAAAGTATTTAAGATAATTTCTAACTTGGTTTTTGTATCTGCTCCGTTTTTAGATATAGTGTTTTTGTGCTTTTTCTATTGATTACTCTTTGGGTTTAGATATAATTACAGTAAATTCATCTCCAACGGTTATCCCCAATGAAGATATTGTCATTATCTTAACACATTCAAATACTTGGTGAGAATTCACATATCTTGAGTAACATTGAGATTTGGGTTTAAATTAACCATAGGAAAGTCAAAATTGGAGTGATTAGCATCAAAGGAAATTTGAGTTCACAAGCTTGGTTGTGGCGCTTACATTACCTACATTAGGCATCATTCCTCTCTCCCCTTTTTATGGATCCAACTTAATTAATTGTATCAAAATAATTGTTTGTGTGATTTATTTAATAACTTTTTTAGGTGTTTAGTGAAAGATATCGAGTGTTTAGTAAATAATAACATTAATAAAATTATAAAATGAGTTATAAGTACGTATGGGACTCACTTAAATATCTAAAATGGGAAAATTAATTATAGATGCACGTATATATTATGCAGAATCAACCCAAGGTCACACTTGTTGAATATCTTAGTATCTTACCACTTGGTGAAATTAGGTACACCTTCTTTGTTTCTATTGGAATTCAGGAATTAGTTAATTAGAAAATTAGTTTGCTAATAGAAGAAGAATGGGAATAGAAATTAAAAAATGAAATATGAAAGGATCAATTTATCATAAGATAAGAGAAAATCAAAACGAAGATTAGAGTCGTATATTTGAGTCATTGAGTGAGTTCTTTTTGTCTCACTTGTGATTTGTAAGTACCTATTTACAGAGATGCTTTGTCACTTGTATGTAAGGTATACACTTCACCAGCTTGCATATGATGTAGTACTCTATCCTTATTACCTATGTCTGGTAACAACAATTAATATATACACTTATTATTTCATTCATTTTTTTAAAATAAAAAATCTTTGTATAATCCAACTTATTATCTCCAGCCAAATTTTAATCGCCGGAGCTATATACATGTGATTTATATATAAATCACATAAATTTAAAAAAGTTGATTTTTTTTTAATAATAGTGATACATCATGCATATAACAAAACAAACATATACTATATGGATGTAGATTATGCGTATTTTTCAAGACAACTCTAAAAAAAAAATACTCCTTCATTCCATTTAAAAACAAAAAAAATACATTGATTGAATTACCTTGGTCGTGAAGAGGTATGTGTAAAAAAAGATAATACTTGGGTGATATCGTGGTTGGTGACATTGGCCAACCACAATGTCACAGGTGTACAAAGAAACAAAAAAATATTGTAAAAGAGAAAGAAGAAAGACACTTGTGACATTGTGGTTAGACAATGTCACAATGTCACCAACCACAATGTCAGCCACATAGTACTCGTGTAAAACTCTTTGGATTGATGTATTTCTAGAGATCATAAACAACTTCAAGTGTGCATTTTTGTAAAATTCAAACAAAATGTTTAACCTATCTTGTTTGACCTATCTTGTTCTACTTGTCCAGCCCTTCTAACGTAGTAACGGGGATCAGACGCAACTTTGCAATTGTATATTTACTGTCACCATGAAAAGAATAAAAATATAGAACAAAAATAACAATAAATAATAATAAAATCACTCAATTGGAACAGTAAAGAAAACATAAACAATACTTTTGACTCTTATCAATAAAGATAAAGCACTTGTAATAATTTGACTCTTGTGTAATGTGTACCCTACATCTAATTAATGCTTTGTTTGTATGTGCATTCATTCAATTGAGTTTAAAGGTACCCTCAACAGTTTTAAGTAATACATACCCTACATCTTAATTTTCTTCTTTATATAAACCCCAAAAAAAGATTTTTGGCCACAATGTGATAAAGTATAAACCATATCACCCTGATTTAATACCTAACCCCTTTGTGCTATTGCGTGTCTTTTTCACTCTTTCTGTCAAATGATATCCACAAAAAGAAACAAAACTTTTCAGATGATGTTCACAGTAGTCCTAAAACAGGTCCCGTGCCATAAAAGTATGTGCTAAGCGTTGAAGACAAACACAAATATATAACCAAATACTCCCATTCCCACCAATAATCCAACTATACACATTACATAAATCATTAACATAAGAAAAGAAAATAAATATCCAAACATTAATTAAAACCCCACCCCAGAAAAGAAAATAAAATAAAAACAAAGCCACGAGCTACATAACCTTAGAGGAAATAATAACACAAAACACACTTCATATGCTAAGAAGATCTTTAGGATCTTTAGATGGAGACTCTAAACTGTTTGATGAAGACAAAGAGGATTCATTGATTGTTAATGTTGTTAAGTCTTCTTCAACATGTTTTGAGCTAGGTGGTTTTGGAAGCTCAGTAAGCATTTGAACAACTTCGCGCATAGTTGGTCTTTCGACAGCTTGTTCTTCAACACATAACATGGCTACATAGAACACATGCATCACCTCATGAAGTGGAACTGAAGGAAGTCTAGGATCAAGAACTTTTAGAACACCTTCTTTGTTTGAATCTGTCATTTTTCTCACCCATTGCACAATGTCTACCCCATCGCCAAATTCTCCAACTGGTTTTCTTCCTGCTACAAGCTCTAGAAGTACCACACCGAAGCTGTAGACGTCGCTTTTTTCGTCGACTTTCAATGTGTATGCATACTCTGCAATCAAACTCTCAACATTAGTCGATCATCATAAACAAAGAATCAGCCACATCTGGACCGTTTCAAACTATGTATTTTAGATTAAAAAAAATTAAAATTGGCAACAAAATCTTGATCATCAGAACAAGATTGGACGGTCTGGATGTGGCTGATTGCGTTACAATTCAAATTCAAACTATGAAGGGAAACAAAGTGAGAAAATCAAAGGAAATCAACATCATGTTCCAACTACTGAACTTATAATATAAGCATAACTACAGGATTAATCCAATAATAGGTTGGAGGGACCTATCATGAAGAATAAAACAAGGCATCTACAGCAGAATTATCTACTATTTGCTTTAAGTACGTAGTAATAATAATTGGAACCATACTAATTTAGTGGACAACCCAAAAGAGATCATTAGTGATTCATATGAAAAAACAATTAGTTAAGGAAGAAAACATAGCATGTTAGCATTATTAAATTAATTAATTAGGTGGATCAGAACAATATCTTCTACAGTTCCCATCTACACCTAAACCCGTGTTGTTGAGTCAAAAAGGACAATTTTGCTTAGGAAAAGACAATTAATTCACAGGTACAAGTTCAACAAAATAATCATCAATTATATTGAATTTCAAATATATGTTACCTGGAGCTATGTATCCATAAGAACCAGCAATAGCAGACATGCATTCAGAAGTTCCAGAATCTTGCAAGAACTTAGCAAGTCCAAAATCAGCAACATGGGCTTCAAAGCCTGAATCAAGCAAGATATTGTTTGATTTCACGTCACGATGAACGATCAGAGGTGAACAGTCATGATGCAGATAACAAAGACCCTTTGCAGCTTCCACAGCAATTTTGTACCTTGTATCCCAATGCAAATGACCACCCTTCTTACCATGCAGAACTTCACCTAAACTTCCATTAGGCATGTACTCATAAACCAAAAGATTTGTCTCATGGTTTGAGCAGAAACCCAATAATCTAACAATGTGTCTGTGTCGAATTCTCCCCAGAGTTTGAATCTCAGCATTGAAACCATGATCATGTGAAGAGCCTCTACTCATAGCCGGTAACCTTTTCACAGCAACAAGATCACCATTAGGCATGGCACCTTTGTAAACAATGCCAGCACCACCTTTTCCTATGATGTTATCCTCTTTCAAGGAATCGAGAACATCATCAACCGTGAAGTCCAAACGTTGGAATGCGGTTAATTTCCATGCGCGAGCTTCACTCGCCTTTTTCAAAGACCTAGCTTTGAATATCGTTACAACAGCAAATATAGCGGAGCAAACAAGCAACCCAACAACAAGCAATAACTTCACAGTAGAAGAGAGTGGTCCTTTAACGTGAGGTTGGCGAGGTCCATTGGCAACACCGTCTTTGCAAGGACCCAAATAAGGTCCACAAAGTTCAGGGTTACCAAGGAAAGAAGTGTAGTTAAAGTAACTAAATTGGCCAGTACCAGGAACCAAACCAGTGAGATTATTATATGAAAAATCAACAGAAGTTAAGCTTTGCATTGAAGCAATAGAACCTGGAATAGTACCAATAAGATGGTTCCTTGAAAGGTTCAAGTAATTCAATATCTTCATCTTAGTGATTTCTTTAGGAATCTCACCAGAAAGCTCATTACGACTAAGATCAACGAAAGTTAAAAGCTTACAACGACTTATCTCCGGCGTAATAGGACCAGTAAATTTGTTATGACTAAAATCTATCTTAGAAAGCTGATGTAACTTTCCAATCTCAGCAGGGATTTTACCTGAAAACTGGTTACCATCAAGCAGAAGCTTTTGAACACTTGTGAAATTCCCAATGGAAGGTGGTAATGGCCCAGAAAGCTTATTGTTAGAAAGAGTAACTTGACCAAGATTTGGAGACATTGAAACAGGTTGAGGAAAGTTACCAGATAAAAGATTATCTTGAAGCTCAACTTGTGTCAATTCAGGAAGACCAAAAAGTCCTTTTGGAATTGACCCATTAAGATAATTCTCACCCATTCTTATTCTACTCAAAGATTTACACTTTCCAAGTGAATCTGGAATAGGACCAAAAAGAAAATTCACTAAAGTTATCAAAGTTTGAAGCTTGTTACCAAAACACAAAAAAGGTGGAATAGAACCAGTTAACTTGTTTGAAGAAACATCAACAAGAGTGAGTTTTCCATTTTTCCCCAAACTCTGAGGAATACTTCCAGTGAAGTTATTCTCCCAAATCTGCAACACTTCAAGCGCCGGCATTTCTCCGATAAACTCCGGTATAGCACCATGAAGCTTATTTCTAAACAGATTCAAAAGTGTCAGATTCTTCAACTCGGCAAAACTCACCGGAACTTCACCGGTGAAAGCATTATTCGACAAATCCATCGATTTCAAGCTTTTCAAGTTCCCTAACTCCGGTGTAAGCGACCCAGAAAGTGCATTCACTTGAAGAAACAAAGTATCCAACTTCTGAAGCTTACCCAACTCCGGTGGAACTTCACCGGTTAAACCACAATAAGCAGCATCAAATCTCACCATCTCCGATAAATTTCCTATCTCCGGTGGAATACCACCGTCGTAGGTGTTGAAGTAACCAATGTAAAGCTCTTTAAGAGAAGTAATGTTACCAATCTCCGGTGGAATATGACCGGAGAGTTCATTACCAGAAACAGCAAGATATTCTAAATGAGTCCAAGAGCCATACTCCGGTGGTATTTTTCCGGTGAAAAAGTTACCACCAAGATGCAAATGGCGGAGAAAGGACAAATGGGTAACGGA
>Ga0209282_1000836_pt1 | contig 15861 bp, 23 predicted proteins | sample Mtrugardesep15_FD_187529 | JGI IMG/M metagenome (GOLD analysis project Ga0209282, IMG submission 187529) | Root nodule microbial communities of legume samples collected from California, USA - M. trunc garden sep15 (SPAdes) (version 2) | ecosystem: Host-associated > Plants > Roots > Nodule...
GCCTTGCTGGGCTCTGCCATTCCCGCGCGAGCGGGCGACCTGTTGAACCTGCGCGACATCGAGCAAGGCCTGGAGAACCTCAAGCGCGCACCCACCGCCGAAGCCGACATCCAGATCGAGCCCTCGACCGCGCCCAATGCCCGGCCCGGCGACAGCGACCTGGTGGTCAAGTACGTCCAATCCAAGAAGTGGCGTGTCACCCTGAGCCTGGACGACAGCGGCACCGAGGCGACGGGCCGCTACCAGGCTGGCGCCACAGTGTCGGTGGACAACCCCTTCGGGCTGAACGATCTGTTCTACGTCAGCGCGAACCACAGCATCAACAACCACTTCCTCTCGGAGCCGAGCTATGGCACCGAAGGCCAGACGGTGCACTACTCGCTGCCCTACGGCTACTGGATGCTGGGCTTCACCGCTTCGAACAGCCAGTACCAGCAGAGCGTGGCCGGGCTGAACCAGAACTATGTCTACGCCGGCAAGTCCAATAATGCCGAGGTGAAGCTCTCGCGCCTGCTGTACCGCGACCAGCGCCGCAAGACCACGATGGCGCTGAAGGGCTTCCGGCGCGAATCGCGCAACTTCGTGGACGACACCGAGGTCGAGGTGCAGCACCGGGTGGTGGGCGGCTGGGAGCTCGGGCTGAACCACAAGGAGTTCATCGGCGACGCGACGCTGGAAGGCACGCTGGCCTACAAGCATGGCACGGGCGGTTTCGGGGCCATCGCGGCGCCGGAGGAACAGTTCGGCGAAGGCACCTCGCGCCTGCGGCTGTACACGGCCGAGGTCAGCCTGAATGCGCCGTTCAAGGTGGGTGAACAGAAGCTGCGCTATTCGGGCCTGCTGCGTGCGCAGTGGAACCGCACGCCGCTGACACCGCAGGACCGCTTCGCCATCGGCGGGCGCTACACGGTGCGCGGCTTCGATGGCGAGACGAGCCTGATGGGCGAGCGCGGCTGGCTGATCCGCAACGACATCGGCTGGGCCATGGGGCAGAGCGGGGCGGAGCTGTATGTCGGCGCCGACTACGGGCATGTCGGCGGGCATTCGACCGCGGACCTGCTGGGCCGCAATCTGGCCGGGGCGGTGATCGGCGTGCGGGGGCAGTGGAGCAAGCTCAGCTATGACTTGTTCATGGGGGCGCCGATCAGCAAGCCGGAGGGGTATCGCACGGCCAAGACCACCTTCGGGTTCAATTTGAACGCGAGTTTCTGATTAACGATTATGCCCAAGGGCACACCGAATCCGCTCTCGATGCGAGGCATCTGGCGCATGGAGGACCGTTGGGAAGTCTCGCTCATCCGGCAAGGCCGGCGTCATCGCCGGGTGTTCTTGTTCAGTACGCACGGTGGAATTCGTGCTTCGCTGAAAGTCGCCAAACAATGGCGCGATGAGATCGAAGCCGAGAAGCCGCTCACGCCTCGCCATGTACAGGCGGCCAAGCCGCGCGTCGATTCGCCCACTGGCATTGCTGGCGTGACTTGCATCCGCTGTACCCCCGATGGCAAACCCTCGATCTGGCGAGCGCAGACGCGCATTGGTGATCGGAACGTCAGCAAGTCGTTCAGCGTCGGGCGGTACGGTGCCCGCGCGTTGGACCTGGCGATCTCTGAGCGTGAAAAGCAGCTCGAACAGATGAGGCGGTGGCTGGGGTCGCGCCACGCATGACCCTGCACCGGGATCCGTAAATCTTGCGGCGTTCCACATTCCCCAGCGACCTTGAGCTGCATGGGCACCATAGAAGGCAGGAAAGACGGTGGTGATCGATGGAGGATCGATATTCGCGTTGGGCGCTCTCTCCCCTCAGGCCATCCCGCAAGTTTTCATATGCACTGTCAAAAGTGGTAGTTGTCGAATGACATACTTCGTCGCACCCTAAACGCAGATCCAGGCGGAGAACTTTTTGTGGGAGCAGGCCGCCCCTGGGTCCGCCAACTGTTCAGGGCGCAGTCGCTTTTGTCTGGGCACTGGCCCTGCTCCTATTCGGGCTCTTCAAGCCGGGGATTTCACATCCCAAGATGCACGGCCTGGAAGCACGGCACCCAAAAGGATCTGTCATGGAACTCGACGCCCACGTAAACCGCCGCGAACTCGGTCCGCAGACCGTCGCTATGCCTGCATTCTTTCGCATGGCTGACGTGATTCGCATCACCGCACTGAGTCGCGCCACCGTTTACCGAAGAATTGCTGAAGGCAAGTTCCCGCCTCCCGTGCACTTGGGAGGACGCGCCTCTGGATGGCCGCGTGCAGCGCTTCAGCGCTGGATCGATGATCCGGACGGCTATTCGAATTCGCCCGTCGCGCATACGAGTCGAATGAACTGAGCGAAGCGAGGCTCAGACCATTTCATACTCGGCGTCGGGGTCGCACATGGGCAGGTGCTGCACAACCCCTTGCCTTTACGAACCGAGCGGAATGTCTGCTTGTCGGCGCCAAAATAAATCCAACCCACTGGGTCAGATTTACTTCGGCGTTGCATTCAAACACCAGCGCTTGCTCGAATCGACCGGCTACATCCCGCCCGCAGAAGTGAGGCAAATTAGTATCGGCTACTCGCCACTCGGGCTGACACGGCGACGGCTGAGTTAACCCAACCGCCCTCCGTAAAAGCCGGGGCGATCCAGAACGCATTTCAGTCCATGCTCAGTCAAAATTCTTCTGACTGTGTTCACTTCGATACTTCAGATATCGAGGAATGCTGGGCTCAGCTGAAGACTGGCTACCAAAACTTTCGGCCTATCTGAAGATCTTCGACGTGCCTCAAGATCAAGAAGACCAGAACGAATCGTGGAGGATATTTCGACAAATAGAAGGATCATTTTCTGGGGCCGGCGCGCGTGAGTCTTGGACCTTTTGTGGAACCAGTGATGATGGCAACATGGGCTGGGAACGCTAGCCGACATCAGATGCAATCCATCGGTGTGTATTTCGGTTGTTTTGCGTGGCCTCCGGGACTGAAGCACCGGTTCTTGCAATGGCTACGGGCGGGCCATGAGCGGACGTAGCGCACGTGTGTCCAAACTGAACGCCGAAAGTGTTCTCCCCTCGACAATGCACCGGGTCCATTCGCCCGCAAGCAGTCATTGATAGGATAGGTCTCGCATGTCGGTCGCTTGGTCTTCGCTCATCTTTGCTCCCCCGCCCGAGGCCCTCCAAGAACTCGGAGCGTCGTGGGGCTGGCTCCTTCGCGAGCCGTTCACGCCAGTGCTCTTCTCCTCGCTCGGTGATGTGTTCATCCAACCCGATTCCGGTGGCGTCTGATGGCTGAACACCGGTACGGCCGACCTGACACGGGTGGCCGACTCTGTCCTGCATTTCGAGAGCCTACTGAACTCGGAGTTGGCTGACGAATGGTTCCTGCCGAATTTAGTCGGGCAGCTTCACGCCGCCGGCAAGGTGCCAGGACCTGACGAGTGCTACACGTTCGTCACTTTGCCAATCTTCCGTGAAGGAAAGTACGAGGTTGACAATCTGAACCCTGTCTCGGCACGCGAGCACTACGGACTGACCGGCTCGATGCATAAGCGGCTGCGCGATCTTCAGGACGGCGCCCAGGTGAAAATTAATGTGGTCAGGTCGTGACGCCGGAGCGACTTGTCGGCCGGCGGCATGCGGCCGCAAGCAGTCATCGGATGAGTGAATGGATAGATACGGAAACAATCATCTGCTGCGTCTTCTCGACTGCTATCTCATGGACTTGATAGGCGAGTTGGAGGAGGATCAGTTAGAGATTCTTGTCAACCTTGAGCCAACGTTGCAGAGGGCCTGGAAGTCGGAAGGAACATGGAGGCAGTTGGTCGAAGAGCAAATGGGCTTCCGACCTACTGTCCGTGACAAGGTCCGGGCATTTTGGCTCGGCTACATCAAAGCCGCCGAAGCGCAGGGGATGCCGGCATTCCCGTTCGATTTCGTTGTGTCGTTCGTTGACCAAAACTTCCCACACTTGGTCGGAAGCGCGGACGTTCATTGACGCTGGTTCGGGCGCGTCATGGCGCGCACACGGGGCAGAATCCGGCCAGAATCAGACGTCGCGGCGGGCTCGAACCGAGCAACTACTTTCGAGGTCATGTTGAGATCCATCATCTTTTCGGCGCTTGTCTTGATATGCCAGGTCGCCGCTGCGGAAACCGTCCAAGTCAAATATCACGGCCTCGTTTCACTTGACGCCTTCGCGTGTGCGGACGTTAAAGAGGGCAGTGACGTTTCGCGCATTTGCTACGACAAAGCAGAGCGTTATATGGTCATTCGGCTCAAGACGACCTACTACCACTACTGCGATATCGACGCCGCGACGGTGCAAGGCTTCCAAGGGGCCAGCTCGAAGCGGCAGTTCTTCGAAACTCGCATTCGCGGAAGCGGTGCGGACGGACCGTTCGACTGCCGGACGCACCCCATTCCGAAGAAGTACCGGCTGTAGATTTCTGGCGCAGGCAATGGCCAGGACTAGCCGGCCGCTGCAACGGACAAGTTTCGGCCAGCGCCGGTCCTTCGCTGGCGAAATCCATTTGGGGCGCTCCTTCACGGTCACGCACAATCTGACCATGATTTCCATCTGGCTGTTACTCATTGCTGCGGTGGTCTTTGGCTATCTCGCATACGACGCTGCGCGCCTTTCGACGTCAGCAAAGCATGTCCCGTACGCCTTGACAGCAAAGAGTTGGGGCGAGGACGTCGGCCATGTGTCGCTGGCAGAGCAAGAGAAGCGAAAGAATGCCAACGCTGTCCGCGGACTCGGTGACCTTAGCCAATCGGTTTGGCTATTCGGCATCCTCTGTGTAGGCTGCCTGGCGGCGGCGGGATACTCTATCGTTGTTTAACCAACGCCTCAGAGCGGCCAGACGCCGTCTCTCGTTGTCGACGGCTGATGGGAAACACATCCTTTTTTGCTGGAAAAACAAATGGCTCGTCATACTGTTTTCACACCGAAGGCTGCCAAGCCACCGCAGACATACAGTCAGGCCGTCAAAGCCGCTGGCCTCGTTTTCGTCTCCGGCACCTCGCCAGCGGACGTCGTCACAGGTGCAATGGTAGGCAGCACAATCCAGGAACAAACCCGACAGTGCCTGGCCAATGTGCAAGCGATTCTTGAGGAAGCAGGTAGCTCCATGGACAAGGCGGTGAGCTTCACCGTTGTCCTCGCGGACGAGGATGACTTCGTGGGCATGAACGAGGAGTGGCTCAGGTGGTTTCCATCCAATCCGCCTGCGCGGCAAGGCGCGAAGCTGCCTGCACGAATTCCGGGCCTGAAGATTTCCATCGCGGCCATTGCCGAGGCCTAGTATTGAACACCGGCCCTCGGCCAGCAGCGGTCATTCGGCGCTCCCATGAAAAGAATGCTAAGACGATCTCTTCTCCTTTCGACCCTAGGTGCAACTATGTTTGTAAATGCCGACGCGGCCGAACCGCTCGATTTGCAGTTCTTTGCTCGTGCTGTACGGTACGAGATGCTCAACGACCGTGTGGTGCTGGTGGGGGGCGACGTTCCGACAATGACCACGGTGGATGACTGGGGGCAACTTGTCTTTCTCGCTGCCGATGGAGAACACACCGTTGGCGAGCTGGTAATGCATGTGCAAAGCCAGTACGGAGCCGGCGCTCCTCCGCAGTTGGAAGATCAAGTCAAACATGTTGTTCGTGAGATGAACAAGCGCGGGTTCCTCACGCTCCGTTCAGCGAAGAGCAGTTTGCCTTACTACTTGTCCATGCCAGTGAAGCAGCAGGACTCGGAACGGTCGAAGAAGCTCATGGAGGCTGACGGCTTTATCAAGCCGCGACCTCGATGACCGTGAGGCGGAATCCGGCCTTAACCAGTCGCTCGTCCGCTTGAGGCAAAACGATCTTGAAATCTCGACTCTCGACTGTTGCGCCAGACCTTGAAGACGTGGTGAGTGTCGCGTCGTCAGCGACTCGCTATGAGATTGCGTTCGCGGTGTCGCAGTTGGCGCTACGCCTTTGCGAAGTGGTTCTTCCTCCGCACGTTGCCCTCGCGAACAAAGAGGAGGCCTATGCCGCCGAACTAGATGCGGAATACTTCAACTTGAGCGAAGAAGGCAGTGCCGCGAGTCACCACGTCTTCTGCGCTGCCCGAGCCGTCTCGTCGGCAGGGTTCGCCAGATCGGGCCGATGTGAGGACGCGATCTACGAGGCAATTATTGCTACAGATGACACTGAGTCGGTGAGGCAGCAGGTTGTTGCGAGTCTGCTTGCAAAACCCGGTCGTGCCTGAATTCTGCCTACGACTGCGGATGTAGCCAGTTGGTCGCTCCAGCAGAATTCGGCCAGAACCCGACATTCGGAAGCTAGTTTCGATTCGGTTGGTAGCGGACGTTCGACGCGTCCGCACAACGTTTTGCGGACATTCTGCAGAACTCGCTCCGAAGCGCGTGCACACCAACGGTAGGCCCATGAACAATTGGGTCGAACCATGAGCATCATCCCTCCCGCCGAACTACAGCCGCTGGCGCTTGCATTGAACTTGTCCGAGTGGTTTGTGCCCCTGACACTGGATGAGGGAGTGACATGAGTCGCGTCTTTTGCTCGTTGGTTTTGGCAGCGGCACTCGCAGGGTGCGCCGGGCCAAGAGATCCTGTGAAGCATCAAATTGCGCTCAAAGACATTAGTTGGCTTGAGCCTGCTAGCGACGAAGCTGTTGTCTATCTTTTGCGAGCACCTCATGATAAGTCGGTGATCATCCCGATTGTTGACGCTACGCCAGTTTCCAAGCTTCCAGTTGAAACCTACATTGCCCTTAGGCTTTTGCCGGGCGTACATCGCCTTGGTGGCACCAGGGACGATTCTCCCGATGCAAAGTTCGCGACACTGCCAGTCGAACTCAAAGCTGGGGAGCGCCGCTTTTTCTATTCGTCAACGTCGCTTCCTAATCCAGAGCGCCTTAGCGGGCCCGTTGGGAACGCGGTAGGAGCGAGTTTGGGGTTGGTTGGGGCCGTTGCGGCGGCGGCATTCGTCGCCGCATTGCACAAGGACCCAGACGGTCACGGGGGGCACAGATGGGTCGAGTGTACGGACCTTGATGCTCGAGGGCTTGCATCGTTCTCTACAGAAGTCTTGACCGCAAGTGGTGAACAAGAGAAGACCCCAACCGGGACCATGCGCTGATGGGCATCGAATAATAGTCGCCAGCTTCGGCATTCGGCCACAACCGGTCATTCGGCTTCCAGCCTTATCCCGATCCACGCACGTGCCGGTAGACTTCAAGTGCGCGCGCACCAGTGGTCGGCTCTTGTGTGAAACCCACTCGAAGAGTATTACATCGTGGTGCACAGCGGCAAGATGTCGCTGCTCGTGCAAATGCCGGCGCCCTCAGCGCAGAGGACGGAAAAAATGAAGAGATCATCCTTGGGCCTCGGATGGGCAGTCTCAGTTGCTTGCTCGCTGACGCTTTTGTCCGGCTGCGACAAACTGAAAGCAGTCGACGACCTCATGGCGCAGACGGCGAGCAACACGGCCGAAATCGATTCGCTTAAAAGATCGCTGGCTGACTCGCGCAAGGAAACCGACGCGCTTCGAAGTCAGGTCATCGGCATGTACGACCGCGTTGCTGCCGTTGAAACAGTGCAGGCAACGCAAGCGACAAAGGCGCCGAGCGTGCCGCCGTCACCAACAGCGTTGGGGCCACAGGAAATCGCCACCCTGAAAGCTGCCATCGAAGCTTGTGTGCAGGTCGGCCGAGCCGTCCCACCCCCACAATATTCAGATGGCTCGATGACCAAAGGCTTCGATGCCTACTACAACCCCATTTCGGGCCGCGTGCAAAACAACGTGCGCTATCAAGGCGAGATGCCGGCTCTTTACGCGTTCAACAAATGTATGGTTGGCAAGGGCATCTCCCTTGGGTAGCCGAGGACTGTCGAGCGAGCGGTAGTTGCGTCTCGCCGTGCGGCTGCTTTGGAGCGCCCGGAATGTCTCGTTCGGGCCCTTTGCACCGGCACGGCGTGGGGCGACAGTCGGCCAACAGCTGCCATTCACCGATTCATAAGCATGACCTCAGATGAAGAAATGCGGAGACGCCTAGCGTGGCTCGTGAAAGCGGGTTATGTGCTCACGGCAGTCGGTACTCTTCTGCTACTAGTGCTCTTTAGCTTCTTGTTGCCAGTCGAGCTACTTGGCGGGCCGCACCACTACTACCGGATAGTCCCATCCGATCATGGTTGGATCATTGCTGCAACTTTGACGGGATTTGGGATGGCGTTGGTGCTGATCGGTCGGATGCTGCGCACCAAAGGCCGGTGACGACAAGCGGCCAAGATCAGACGGTCGATCTTGAGCCTGGCAAAGTTCAAAAGCAACACGATCTATAAGGACCAGCATGTGACTAAGAACGCCCACGAGCGGAGTGCGACAAGGCATCTAACTTCGTGCGAGACGCCGGTCTTCGCTTTTCCGAGGCATCGAGGTGTTCGACTCGGTGACTTTGCTTTTAGCTTTGCATTCGTTTTTCTTGTTGTTCTGGCGGGCTGTGCGGCAAAGCAAGGAGAGTTCGCTCAGAAGATAGCTACTACGGCGGGAAAGGAGCCATCCCAGTTCGGAAGCTCGAACCCGCAGCAAGGGAGCGAGTTCGTACGACTAGATCTAGATCGAGGCGTGCACGTCGAAGTGCCGAGTGCCTGGCTGCCAGCAGATCCCAACTTGCGGCAAGCCTATATGGCTCAACGAAAAGAAAGCCGCGGGCATGTCGGCCTAGTGGCTCGCTCTGCGCTTGATTCGCTGAATCTCCTGGAGATAGAGGCGTCAAAGGCAACGTTCGGGCCGCGCCTATTGATCTCAAGCAGGATGCCACCCGTGGTGCGCCCACAGGTGGTATCTCGTGCGAATGATGCGGATCTGCGCGTAATTGATTCGGCGACCAAAAAGGTATTCGAGGCAATGGTTGCCTCTGGCGGGCAACGACTTATCAACGTTCGGCCAGCTCGCAAGACAGCAATAGGTGGGAAGCCAGCTCTGTACGTTGAGGCCATGCATACCACTCGAGAAAATCGAGACATGCTCGTGCGTCAGTATCTGGTTTCGACAGACGAACAAACACTGACCTTTAGCCTCCATCTGCCTGCCGATGAGCAAACGTTGCTCTCGCCCCTTTTGGAGAGAATTAAAGGTTCGATTGCCATCGATTAATGGCGGATTCCACTCGAATGACCAATACGAGGCGTTCGCCTCAGCCCCTTCTGATGGCTTCGCTAGTCCGGCCGTCAACCGGCTACAGTCGGCCAAAAGCCGAAGTCGTTCCGACCATCCAGTTCTTCCCGAGCAACTATCGAGATGCAGCTCTTGTTCGAAATCGAAGACGTGTTTGACATCGGCGGCCGAGGTTGTGCGCTCGTGCCGGGCGTACCGTATGCGTTCGGAGGGGACGTGAAAGCTGGGGAGCGACTCCTCATCGTGACTCCGGAGGGCGAGCAGGTTCAGACGAACATCGCTGGCTTCGAGACGATTAACCGAGGGCGACCGATGATGCACGCGCCATTTTCCTTGCCTCGTACAGTCGCGAAAGCCCTTCTTCCCGTCGGTTCAAAGGTGTACCTCCTTCGATTCCACTGACGTCTGACGGCCAGAACCGGACTTGACGCATGAACCTGCAACCACCTATGACCGCCGACGAGCACCTTCGGGCCTACATTGAAGACGGGCAAGAATCCGACCAGCTTGAGCAGCTGCTGAATAGCCCAACTGAGCGGCAGGCGCTCTACAGGTTGATAGTGAAACGGCCGCCTCGTCCTTATCGACTGCTGCTTCTTCGCTTGTTGAACAGGGAGATTGCCTTCCGGAAGGCTCTCTGGGAAGGTAGCGCCGAGTTCAACGAGGAGAGCGCCGAAGGAATTTTTCACTGTGCCTATTTATTGAGCCGATGTGGCGAGGCGGCGGATACGAAGGCACTCTGGAAGGCGCAATACCTAAATCAAGATGTCGGCGAGCTGGAGGTGGAATACTTCATAGGCGCCGGTGTGTCGGAGACGCTGGAATTCTTGACCACCGACAACGACGAGACATCGCAACAGATAGCTCGGTTCATACGCGACGCGCTGAAGCATCCAATTGAGGCCGAATGGTTGGCAAGTTGGCAAGCGTCTCGTCAAGCCTGGTTCTCTAGTTAAAACCGCACTCAAACGTCCGCTTTCGCGGACAGATAAGGACCGAAAAGTACCCGGGCGGCGCTAGCCTCCACCCGACGACATTCTGCCAGTAGCAGACGGTTAGCCTCACCCTTCACAAGAGTCAATGAAGCAATCAGAACTTAGCAAAAAGGTTGGCGCGTGTCTCAAGCACGAAGGCAAGTCGCTCGGATGGAAAACGAGGGCCCATAGTGCCTTCCGCGTTGAGGGCGAAATGTTTTTCTCGCTCTTGATTTCGGGCGACGCGAAAGAGAAAGTGCTGTATCGCAGGTTGTCGTGTAAGCCCATGGCTTTCGACGCTGAGCTATGGAGAATTCTAGGCACGACAGCCAATTTGCAGGAGCCCTTGGGACTTCGCGCCGATGGGGCGTACACCCTCTTCGGAATCGCCTTGTATGAGGGCTCTATCGAAATTCCTGAGTGGAGTGATGAGGGGTTGGTGAACTCTGTCCGCCAGTGCCTTTTGGAAGCGGATGCACGCATCAAGTCCAATCAACATCTGCGCAGCGTCGACGCGTTCATGGAACTGGGCGAAGCCTTCAACGTAGATATCGTCAAAAGAGTGCCGAACACGGCGTGGAATTTTTGGAAAGAGCGCTTGATTTGCTATTTCCTTAAGGGAGAGCTGGACCAAGCAATGTCTATTGCCAAAGCTCGCATCGCCGCGGGTGATTCGGGTCGCTTCGTCATCGGTGGCCAGACGTTCTACCAGCTCGCGCACCAGCTACTGAAGGGTCACACCGCATCAGTCGAATGACCGCTTTCGAGCAGGTACGATAACCGCTCAGGGCCCAAAGCTCCAAGGCCTTGACCGGCTACAGTCGGCCTGTGTGTGTGTGTGTGTGTGTGTGTGGCCAAGACCGGACCTTCGCAATACCGTCTCAATCGCGCGAGTTTCACGAGGAGCAGGGATGCTAGTTCGCAGCATTGCTATTGCCGATTTCGACGCAGTCCATCACTTGCTGATGTGCAACGGGTGGGCACATCGCGTCAGTAACGTCGAGGAACTCGGCCGGCTGATCTCGGCTTCGCAGCGAGCGTTGGTTGCGGTGGCGGACGACCAAGTCGTCGGTTTCGCTCGCGCGATCACCGATGGGATTTCAAACGGGTACTTGTCCATGGTAGTGGTTGCTGAGTCGCACCGGAGGCGAGGCATCGGGCAGGCACTTGTCGAGCGCCTTGTCGGGTCCGAATCGAACATCACGTGGGTGCTTCGAGCCGGAAGAGAAGGCGCTGCCGGGTTCTTCGCAAAGCTTGGCTTCATCGCCTCAACGACCGCTATGGAGCGCCCGCGAAGTTAATGTGGATGAACTGTCCGGCCAACGCAGAAGACAGAATGCGGCCACGAGCGGGCATTCACCAGTGGCCACTTGCGGGTTGGCCGATCCGGACCTCTGCGCGCACTTCGCACCCGACCCTGCGTATCCGTACGGCATGGGCGCATGCTCAGATGTTTGGCAGAAGTAATTGGCACTCGACCTATATCAGGTTAATCCTCAGAATCCACCTTGTATGAGCCTCGCACTGATCGACAACGCCACGGTTTCCAGCGTTCAACGCGCGTTGGGAAAAGCAAAGACTCGCGACGCTGCTCTACTCGACATAGAGCAAGCAGCTCTGGACCGATTTGTCGAGGCAATTCTCTTCTCCGAACGAGTGGTCGTTCCAGATAACTATAAGGAGCAGTTCACCCCGGCCAGAAAGGCCTTGCTGTCTTCCTTCAACGTTGAATTCACGACCGTTGATGCACCCATAGACGAATCCATTAACGAGATCGCCGGCGGCTTAATTGGCCCGTGGACCGAGGCTTTCTCGGAAGGCTCCGACAAGGCGCTATTCAACAAGTATCTGAGTCAAATCGAGGCATTCAGCACATTTATCTGGGAGCATTCAAGCTCTGCATTCTTCTTGGTCTTTCGGGCCCACGGAATTGGCAAAGAAAGTCCGCTCATCGAAGCGCTACTGGCAAGCCCCAAGGACGATGAACTGGGCCAGCGGCTACGCATTGTCGCGAAGGATGGTCAAGAAGTTGCGTGGGAGAAGCTATCACTCCACGTTCAGCGAATGCTCAGCGTCATGGGATGGCTTGGCCACCAGTACATCTGGTACCAGGTGTATGGCGCCCGCCATGACTTGACCTACTCGCCGCATCCCCTTCGTGAGTTCTTTGCGAACGACTTCATGAGCAGGGTGAAGTTTGCAGCGGGATCGGCCGGAAGCTTTCGGGACACATTCTCTGAAGGCTTGGCGCAAGTCAAGTACCGGCTACAGGATGGGCTGCGGCGTCTTGGCGCTCATCCCAACACTTTCGACTTCAGCACGCCAAACTTACTGCCGGGCATCGTGCGAGAGAGTTCCAGCTCAGACGACTTCATTCGGGTTGTGATGCAGCTTCGCGGTGATCGGCACGTTACCGCGATTCGCGACTTGCTTTCTCAAATTGGTCGTGACGCTGACCAGGGCGATCACCGAAAGCGATCCCAATTGCTGAACGACATGGACAACATCGGGAAAGCCTTAGCGGCCGAGCTAGGTATCGAGCAGCGGTTCCTTCGGCTTAAACCGCCGACGACCGTAACCGGAATTTCTGTCGAAGGCGACGATACCGGAGTCAAGCTGCCCATCTCGTCCGCCTTGTATCGCCAGTACTTTCTGACGCGACGGTACCGTGTTTTCCTTCGTGATGTCATGGCTGACATCGCTCGTCCCGCACAGTACGGCGCAATTAAGACCAAGCTAAACGGTTGGGCTTGGCTGGACGAAAAGTCCGAATTTTCCGGCAACAGGTTCTATCTGAAGGACTACCGGTTTCCGTCGAAATTTCACCGCCCGCTTCTTCATGCCGACGAGGATTGAAGACGGTGATATGAGACCTAGCCGTTCGTTGCACCTGACGTTCGCCAGCAGGCTCCGCTGTCTGGCGTCCGCAGATGAACTCAAACGTTGAGCGACTGCAAACCGGCGTCCTATCCACGCCGTCGACTGGCTGCAGCGGGCCCGAACGAGACATTCCGGCGCTCCAAAACAGCCGCACGGCGAGCCGCAACTACCGATCGCTCGACAGTCCACGGCTACCGAAGGGAGGTGCCCTTGCCCACCATGCATTGTTGGAACACGCAAAAGGCCGGGATCTCGCCTTGATAGCGCACGTCGTTTAGCACGCGGCCGAAAATGGGGTTGTAGCGGGCATCGAAGCTATTGGTCATCGAGCCATCTGAATATTGTGGCGGTGGCAGCAACGCGTTCGGACATGCCCGTTGCTGCCGCCGCTCCCACAAATCGACGATCACTGTGTCGCCGCCGACTTCCGTGGCCTGGTATCGGCCGTCCGGCGCGGTGAATGCGTAAGCCGCCACTTGCCCGGACAGATGCCCGTGTGACTAAAGAAGGACGAAATCGAGACTCATAGTTTTGCTTGCACCCGCGAATTTCCCGATCTCGGCTTGCGCTGAATGACGGGAAAGGCGGAAAAGCACAGCTTTCGGAAAGTCGAGCGGCCTCGTGTGCATTGTCCGCATCAACGCCCAGCGTCGATTCGTTCATGACCGCGTCGCGTTGTGCATGTGGAGCTTTTGTGATGGGCCCGCGCGCCAAGCCACGCCGGCGCCCGCGGCCCGTCGACGCTGATGAATTCCGTCTCGCCGCGCCTGCGGTTCTGCATGGTGTTCTGCTCTTCGTTGATAAAGGGCTTCGCCTGCCTCGCTGCGTCCCCTCTCGAAGTGCCACGCCACCTGTCACAAATGGGGCTGCAGGGTCGGCAGCGTCGTCCGCCGCTCGAAATCGCCTGCCTTGGGGCGCCTTCTCGAGGGACATGGCCATCAGGCTAGGTAGTCGCAGGATCCGGCCGCTGAATGAAGGCATCCGCTGACAAGAGTGCCACCTTCATTCCGGTGTGGTCAGTTGCGAATATTGCGTTTAATGCGTATATTTCGCTTGAGGCGCCGGCGTAGCGCCAGCTACGAAAGGACCCAGCATGACCCAGATCCTGGACCCAGCCAGCGAAATGGAAGCGGAAATGGCCGGCGCGGCGACGGCGTGTCTGGTTGCGGCCCTGGATCACTCGAAGGCAAAAGCGATCAAAGTGACCATCGAAGTGGACGGGGACGGCAAGTGCGAAGCCCCGGTGCTGCTCCTGCCTCCGCGTGCCTTGCACTTCCTTGCCGACGTGTTGCGCCAGATGGCCAAGCGCGAGCCGATGATGCTTGTCCCGCAAAAGCTGGAGCTCACGACGCAGCAAGCTGCGGCGCTTCTGAATGTGTCGCGCCCCTTCGTCATCAAGGAGATCGAGGCTGGCCGGCTGAAGTGCCGGCTGATCAACCGGCACCGCCGCATCGAGTTCGAAGAGCTCATGCGCTACAAGGACGAGCAGAAGCAGCGGTCGGCCGATGCCCTCAAACAACTGAACGATCTCTCCCAGGAGATGGGCGAGGAGCTGTGAGTGGCAGGAAGCGCCCGGTACACGGCAGTGCTCGACGCCAACGTCCTGTATCCGGCGTTGCTGCGCGACGTGCTGCTCAGCCTGGCGGACGCGGACCTCTATAGCGCGAAGTGGTCCGTCCACATCCGCGAGGAGTGGACGCGCAGCTTGTTGCGGGACCGGCCCGGCATGGGAGTCCAGATTGCCGCAGCTGCGCAAGCCATGGAGGACGCCATTCCGGACTGCCTCGTCTCAGGCTACGAACACCTGATCGAGGGCTTGAAGCTCCCGGACCCTGATGACCGCCACGTGCTGGCGGCTGCGATCACTGGGCACGCGGATGCGATCGTGACGTGGAACGAGAAGGACTTTCCCAGGGAAGTGCTGGACCCGTTCGGCATCGAGGTACAGACCCCTGACGAATTCGTCCTCAACCAGTTGAGCTGGAGAAGCTCACCGCCCTCGCGGCTTTGAAGCGAATGCGCGAGCGCTGGGCCCGGCCGCAGTACGACGCGATCGCGTTGGTCGCGCTGCTCGAAAAGCGCGGGCTGCCCCAGACTGCGGCGCACCTGCGCGACGTCGTGGCACTTATCTAGCTGGCTTGGCAGGAGCGCACGGACTTGGCGCTATGTCATCCGGTGCGGCTTCAAGGGAATCACGTCGGCACCGATGCGCAGCTTGTCGAGGTAGTCCGCCCAGCGCTGCATCATTTCCCGGCGCGCGGGGAGATGCGCGGTGCGGTTGTACGCGCGACCGTTGGCATCCTTGACCGTGTGGGAGAGCTGGTGCTCGATGAAGTCCACGCGCTCGCCAAGCACCTCATCCATGATCGTCCGCGCGGTTGCCCTGAAGCCGTGGGCCGTATGGACCTCAGCGCTGTAGCCCATTCCGCGCAGAGCGGCATTGATCGTGTTCTCGCTCATGGGGCGTTCACCCGTCCGTATGCTGGGAAACACAAACCGTCCATGCCCTGTGATCGGGTGGAGGTTGCGCAGGATCTCCACCGCCTGGGTTGCGAGCGGCACGACGTGATCGACCTTCATTTTCATCTTCGGGCCGGCGATGCGCCACTCGGCCGCGTCCAGGTCGATCTCAGCCCATTCCGCGGTGCGCAACTCGCCAGGCCGGACAAACAGCAGAGGGGAAAGCTTCAGCGCGGCAACGGTAGTGGGGTGGCCGCTATAGGCATGGATCGAGCGCATCAGGTCTCCGACTCGCTTGGGCTCGGTAATGGCCGCGAAGTGCTTGGTCGCCTTCGAGGCCAAAGCTTCGCTCAGATCGGCGGTTACGTCCCTCTCTGCCAGTCCTGACACCACTGCG
>Ga0209282_1000837_pt1 | contig 15846 bp, 12 predicted proteins | sample Mtrugardesep15_FD_187529 | JGI IMG/M metagenome (GOLD analysis project Ga0209282, IMG submission 187529) | Root nodule microbial communities of legume samples collected from California, USA - M. trunc garden sep15 (SPAdes) (version 2) | ecosystem: Host-associated > Plants > Roots > Nodule...
TATAGTGTTGAATTCTTCCGGAATTCATTAAGAAAATTTTACATGTGCAATCCTTCAGGGATGCATTAGTATAGTGTTGAATTCTTCAGGAATTCATTAAGAAAATTTTATATGTGCAACAATCCTTCATGGATGCAATAGTATTGAATTCTTCAGGAATTCATTGAGTTTCTTTATTTCTTTTTAAGCAGTCCTTCAAGGATGCATGAATTCTTCAGGAATTCATTGAGTTTCTTTATTTCTTTTTAAGCAGTCCTTCAAGGATGCATGAATGATGAAATAAAATAAATGATTAAAGACTATAACTTGCATAACAACAATTATGTGTATCTATAAGGTACTGATTCTATTTGATGGAATTATAACAGTAACCAATATTCATCGATACAAAAGTATAACTTATATTATATTATATTAGATTGGGAAGTCATGTTGTTATATGAATTAATAATAGTAATTAAACAGGCACATGAATATCATGATTATCATCGTCGAATTCCAAAAGAAAACCAGAAACTAATTTCCAATGATCACATTCCTATGCATTCACGTATATACACAACTAAATTATATGCAAGGGAAAAAACTATGAATTACTGAAATAGATTATACTAATACCTTTTTAGTGATTAGAGTGTGCTGATAACGTGTTATAAAACTATTAGAATAGGAACAAGAATAAAGAGAAGTAGAGAAGAAGAGAGAAACATAGATGATTATATTATTCTTTTGTCATCTACAATATGTTACATGTGGTCTCTGTTTATAGAGAAGTACAATGATATGACTTAAGAGTTAAATACTCAAGGGATAAATACAAATAAGTGTGACTTAGAGATAAGTAATATGATGTCACTAAAGAGATAAGTACAAGGGTTTGTGGACATCCACTTATTATATTCATAACAATTGTCGGTTTTTAATGTTATATTTGCCACACAAAAAATGTTTTAATCATAATCTCTATTTTTTGTAAAAAAATTATGCCATTTAAATAATAGTATGCGCATCACAAATACAATTTATCCTTCCTTCAAAAAATAAATGAAAAAAAATCCTCGGCTAATGTTTTTCGAATTAGTACTCCGCGTTTAATTTCTTTGCAGTTTTTATTTCTTTTTTAGCATATACCCTCTTTGTAACAAAAAAAATCTGTAATTTTATATCGGTGATAATAGTTAATACATCAATATTTGATAAGATTAATTTTGTAAAATTGTTATTATCTTTCTTTTATTTATAGCTCCTTATTTGTATGAAATAAATAAAAAAAACAAATGCAACCTATTTGAGGTTGGCATAGTGGTTGGCGTTCGATTCTTTCTGATGTCAATTTCGGTAGACTCTGACTTTAAATGTGACCCCGCAAGTTGATAGTAAGATTGATTTATTCAGATTAGTCGGTACTTAGATCGGATACCAACTTTTTTTTTTAAATGCAACATTTATAATGAGAGAGTATAACTTAGGTCTTAGTCATGTGGTCATGTGATTTGCCAACTCATTCATTATTTTGTGCATACCATTGTAGGTATAACAAGAGGGACGATACTTATACTATCATTTTGTGATAACTTTAACAATTCTCTCATATTTACATTGTATTTTTACTCTTTCTTTCTCATTTTTTCTGTATTATTTTTGTCTTAAAAGAAGAGAGAAGGAATGGTTTTCCAAAAGTTATCCGAAAAATATTTTAACTAACATCCTTTTTTTCTTCTTCTAAGAAAGACCGACACACAAAATGTGTATGAAAATAATATTAAACCTCTAGAAACATAAAAGGTGGGTGTGTCAACAAGTATAGGAGGTATTAATATTTCCCCCTACACATAGTACTCAATCAGACAGTGGGTAAGGTAAGGACAACATAGTACTGAGGCCTTTTGTCACATATGCTACTTGCAACTGCTAAATATGTAGCATCCCAAACTTTCTACTATCTTCTTTTAAGAAGAAACCAACAACGATTTTTTATTTTTTTGATTAAAATCAATAATGATTTATAAGCAAAGAAAAGTTATCCTTCAAAAAAAGAAAAGAAAAGTTATAACTCGTCAGTCTCGAATACAACCAAAAATCTTCAAATTCAACTATATATATTATTTTTATTCAAAAAATATCTCGTGTATTTTATAAAATAAGTGCACAGTCCCGATACAAATTGAATGCGATGATATTTTAACTTTATTTTCTATATAAAACAAGATGTGAAGTTATGTAATTTTGCTTATACTTAGGGCCATATGGAGTACATTTTTTTAATTCATATCATTTTTATGGGTTGAACTTTAGGAGTCTCATCAAATTTATGTACAATTCATATAATTTGATGAGTTGTTTATGAATTTCAATTAATAAAAATGAGTAAGTTAAAACAAGGAAAAATAGTTATTTTAGTCCTTAAATGTATAACGAGTAGTCACAATAATCTATCAATATTCGAAATTCTCAAATAGTCATTAATTATCACATTTTTAGTCAAAATAAGTCTCTGACGGTAAAATATGTCCTCAAAGTTAACATTAACTCTTTTTATATAAAGATTGATATGACGCTAAGTAAATACTTATAAAGACAGTTGTGACAATAAGTAAGTATATTGAAGGACTAGTATGACAATATTATTAATATATTTTAATGTATGAGACTATTTTAATTAACATATTACGCGATACTATTTTAAAATTTTGATACATTGAAGAACTATTATAACTATTTGTTATACATTCTAGAATCTAAATGATTATTACCTCAATAAAAACAACTAAGGTCATAGACAATGCATTGCTAGACCGCGTGAAAAGAAGAAGAAAAAAAAGATTTATATACTTATTTTTTGACAATTTTTGTGACAATTTTATCTCATACTCACATTATGTTTTCGTTTTTTCTCTCTATTATTTTGATTTTTACGTTAATATCTTAATTTTTTGTTGTAAATTATAGTTGTTTTATAAGTTATCATTAAAATGGTTGTTAAAAACAATCGTAACTCTAAAAAAAATCATGAAATTCACCTTCTATCCATAAAATTATCTCCACACCAAATCGCTTTCTTGCATTTGATATTATCATGAGATACCCTATAACCCATAATGTGGTCTCTGACACAAAGTGGCTCCTATTGGCAACACTAAAATTAAAATATCTTTTTCTTAAGAAATCTAAAACTCAAAATTTTATTGGTTGGTTTGAAAGGATGTGGCATATGCACATGCTGCTAATTATCTTATCCTCACATATAGTGTAACATTTTCACTTTATAAATTCATTTTCAAACCCACAATTTTAATAACAACACTTTATTACATTCATTTTCTTATAGTAAGGTTCATTCATATCTTAATTTCCTAAGCTTCAATGGCTCTTCAGGCTACTTCTTGCCTTCCTGCTTCTTTCTCCATTCCAAAAGAGGTTTGTTATTGTTCTTTGTATTGGTTTTTTATTGTATATAGTTCTTTCAAAGTTGATAATTGAGCTGAAAATTTGGAAAATGTTTTTGTGTGTTTTTGTAGGGAAAGATTGGTGCATCTATTAAGGAATCAACATTTTTTGGTGTTTCATTGTCTGATTCTTTGAAAGGTGACTTCAGCTCTTCTGCATTGAGGTGCAAGGTAACTGAAAACAAAACCTTGGTTTTCTTCATTTCAAGTTTTTTTTTTTAACGATAAATGTTAGTATGTTAATTGTTATGTTAGTAGATTAAAATATTTGAGTATATTTTTGAATTTTTCAACTTATTTTTGAGTATATGAAAATATTTTGCTTGATTTCTTTTGGGGGTATTCTGCATGTATAAATGTTTGAAGAATTTAGGTGAGTTTGTCAGGATCACGGTGTCACCTTGATTTTGTCAAATTCACTGTCATTTCAAAAGGGTGTGTGTTATTCAAAAGAATTGAGGAAGGTGTGAAATTTCTCAAATTGTGAATGTTCATTTTAAAAATATAAGGGATGTGAGTGTTGTGTTTGTGGAAGCATAGCTCAAAAAATGAGTCCAATTCCCCAAAATATTAGTACATGGTTTATTGATATTTATTGTTTAGTCAAACTCAGTTGTGAGTTTAACAGCAAAATATAACATTTCAATAATTTCACTTATACATTAATAATATTTTATAACAATTTTCTGAATATTTTGATTATATATGTATACCTTAATGTAGTAACCAGCGCGACCCTTGCGCGTGCATATGTATATTGCTAGTGTTATATTATACCCTTAATTTTCTGTGGACATTGGCTAATTTTTGTTTTGTTTCTCTCTATCAGAGAGAATTGCGACAAAAAGTCGGTGCTGCGAGGGCAGAGACAGCGGCTACAGCTACTCCAGCAGTTACTAAATCTTCACCTGATGGCAAGAAAACATTGAGGAAAGGAAGTGTTGTGATCACTGGTGCTTCATCTGGATTAGGCCTAGCCACTGCTAAGGCTTTGGCTGAGACTGGAAAATGGCATGTCATTATGGCTTGCAGGGATTTCCTCAAAGCTGCAAGAGCTGCAAAGTCCGCTGGCATGGCTAAGGAAAACTACACAATCATGCACTTAGACCTTTCCTCTCTCGACAGCGTTCGCCAATTCGTGGATAACTTCAGGCGATCTGAAATGCCGTTGGATGTGCTTGTTAACAATGCTGCTGTTTACTTACCAACTGCTAAGGAACCTAGATTCACTGCTGAAGGATTTGAGCTTAGTGTTGGGACAAACCATCTTGGGCATTTTCTTCTTTCGCGCCTTTTGCTTGAGGACCTGGGCAAATCTGACTACCCTTCCAAGCGCTTGATCATTGTCGGCTCAATCACAGGTATAGTTCATTAGTATGTCTGTCAGTGGTTAAAAAATGATTTGTTACTGCTATCAGGTCACAATGTCAAGGTTTTTGATGTATCAGTGACCACAATGTGACTGCGATTGAAGTCACATTTAACCGCGTTTCTCTGCAACATCAAGGATTGTTATCTTAGCTGCATTTTGTACTGATTGTGTATGAATTAAACAGGTAACACAAACACATTGGCTGGAAATGTACCGCCGAAGGCTAACCTTGGTGACTTGAGGGGACTTGCCGGTGGTTTGAATGGACTTAACAGTTCATCCATGATAGATGGTGGAGATTTTGATGGTGCCAAGGCATACAAGGACAGCAAAGTGTGTAACATGCTCACAATGCAAGAGTTCCATAGACGATACCATGAGGAAACTGGAATCACATTTGCTTCCCTTTACCCTGGCTGCATTGCCACAACAGGCTTGTTTAGGGAGCACATTCCCTTGTTCAGAACTCTATTCCCCCCATTCCAGAAGTACATCACCAAAGGCTACGTCTCAGAAGATGAAGCTGGAAAGAGACTTGCTCAGGTAATAAGAGACTGTTTCAATTGACTTATTCAAGTTAATATATTGACATACGCACTTGTAAGACTGTTCTGGATAGCTTATGAAAACAGCTTATGACATGTCCATAAGTTTCTTTCAGATTATTTTCATAAGATATCAAGGACAGCTTGTGAAAACAGCTTATAACTGATATGAAACAATTATGTCATGACTCTTTACTATTTAGTTAAGTTGCTTATCTAGACAGGGGCAAATAGCAACAACACTCATGGAATGTGAATCTGAAAAGTGCATGAATCATTGGAAGTATCTTCGTTTGTCATATATGGTTGTTTGTTTTCAATGTAGGTTGTAAGTGACCCAAGCCTAACAAAATCTGGTGTTTACTGGAGCTGGAATAAAGCTTCTGCTTCATTTGAGAACCAGCTATCTCAAGAGGCAAGTGACGTAGAGAAGGCTCGCAAGGTGTGGGAGGTTAGTGAGAAGCTTGTTGGCTTGGCCTAAAGTGAGAGCTTTCAATAGCTATGCTGAGTAAAAGGCAGAGAGGCATTGTCATTGCCATGGAAGAAAAATGATGTCCTAGAAGAGTGAAAATGTTAACCTGTTGAGTGTATTAATTGTTGTTTTGTTAGATAGGAACCTTTTTTTTGTCTTTATGTAGGAGTCGATGAATCAATAAAATCATTCAACTGTTTGGCTAAGTGCTTATAGACTTTCTGAAATAACTGTGCATAATGAAATTCCCCTTAAATCTTATTTAAGTTTTCCACTAATTATCATTTTAGTTAACTCCGGCATAACCATGTGTTTGAAACTACGGTCTTCAAGCTATTAACGCACCTTCAATTGAAAGCTTCAACATGTAGCTTTCACACCGAAGGTGTGCTTAACAGCACAACACTACCACGAAAACAAATACTCAGCAGAGTACGTGTTTTAATCTGCCGTGAGATTATCAGAATTATGGTAAACCATCACAATTTTGCCACCATGATTTAACTTTTTCTTCATAAAAAGGAAACTGTGCAGGCCTAACAAGGAAAAACAGGATGTTACGAGAGAGAGTTTATTCCTTTGAAAAAGGTAACATTCTTATTATTTAAATGCAAATATTAACAAAACGGCCGAGCGAAAAAGTTAGGATGAGTTTGTCATATAAAATTATACAAATCTAATTTTATTTTTCACTCTTATTTGTAAGCATATTTAAGAAATGAATCTATAACAAAAACAAAGGTTTGGTGGCCATAATAACCATGTCATCATGGACATATAGCTATAACTTGTTCCCAGAAAGGAGCTTCTAGCCTAAATACTTCAAGACAAAATGCATACATTGAGACTGAAGTTTAAAGTACAATTGTAAAAATAAAGACCAACATTTGATAACAAGTATTATGGACTATGCAGCACTACGATCAGGAACAACCATGCATCACAGTTTACTCTTAAAATATTTCATATTGAACTTGAAAACTACTCTTCAAAATTTGCAGTTTGTACTTTATATTTACAAAATTTATTACATCTCCTTGGCAACCCAATATATTGCGTGGTTTTGAGGATGTGAGTATACACTATTATACATATGGTGCTTCAACTATCAAGTGACTCAAAGTTCATAGCCAGGGAACCTTGCCACTTGTGGATCAATCATGTCTAGAAAGGTATATGACATTCCTCCAAGACCTTCAAATAAGGAATAAGGGCGATCTCCTCCATGCATCTTTCCTTGGCCGATCAATTCTTGCGCTCTATCAAGTAGAAAGCAAGAAAATCCTTTAGCCCTGTACAAGTACTCCTTGTTTCCTGTCAATCTGTACAGCGAAAAAAAGACATACGTGTTCCCACTGATACCGTGGCAAATTCCAACTCGCTTAAGAAGACCCCTCTTCCACACTACTTCTCCTGCATCTTCCGCTGCTTGCAAAAATTTCCTATCCCCAAAAACCTAATTATGGTAAAGAAATTAGACATGTGATCTTAATTTTCATTGAATTGTCAAGATCACTTTCAGTTTAACTGTTTAAGTACACCATACAATGAACACTGCAAAATCCATTGCAATCAGGTTTATGCGAATTTATCGGTCCCTTTACATCATATAGACTCAGCGTGCAGTTTGTATTTGAATATGGTAACGAAGGAAAATATTGCCTCATTATCAAAATAAATAAATAAAGGGAAATATTACCTCGGCTGCTTTTACAAGTGTAAGAGTTACTCCAGGAGCACCGTGGCACCAATGCACAAGACGGTTAGATTCACTTCCTTCACTGGAGGGATAATTGCCACTCGAGAAACGATTTTTAATCATGTAACGTAGCGTACCCTTGACATCTTCCACTTCATCTGGCTTAAGTTCCATGTCCATCAAAACGTTCATAATTCCAGCAAGTCCATGAGCAGCACCCCAGTATTTCTTCCCATGCCATTCATACATCAAAGGACATCTTCCCTTGTGAGCTAATTTTCTACCAGCTGTTATAACTTCATCCACAATTGGTCTCTGTCAAAAGTTAAATTAAAAGCCAATTTTCATGGCAAGTCGGCATGATTTTGACAAGTTAAATTGCAAAGAAGAACGCCATGATGAAGAACATATGCCTTACCATGTAGGTAGTAGGGATTGTGTCTTTACCGACATGCTTGTTTAAGAATGAACAAGCCCATAAGTAACCTGTTCTGCCATACAATAACTCATAGGGCAAATCACGGGGTAGCTCAATCTGTTCCAAAAATAAAAGCACCAACACAAAAAAGAAATTAAAACACCCAAAATTCATGTGTAAATTGGACTATCATAAGATCGTGATTCATAAATAAATACAACAAAATACCTCTTTGAATTGTTTAAGGTAATAGTCAAATAATATCTCATCACCAGCATGCTTAGCTGTAACAGCACCAAGAGCACAAACACCGGCACGGCCACAGATGAACGTCACACGGCTGCAACTCAATACATTAGCAAATAAAACTAAAATCACCTTATTTCCCATCCTCCCATACCAGGCTGAAACTTTAATTGTTCAATTTAGGTAATTTCAAAACACAAGTTGAAACTACAGTTTAAGCCATTTTCCTAAGTTATTCCTAAGTTAATCCTAAGGATAAACACAACTGCAAATTTCTCAAGTAACATAACCAGACAACAAAATATATTAACAGATAAGCTAATACACAAGCAGTACTATTGTCATTGTACTTCAAAATCCAACTATTCATAGCAAGCTATTCTTAACAATTATAATTCTCTAGCTCAGCATTTTAAAACAGTTGTGTAATTTGAAAAAACAAATTTAGACGACTTTTGTGACAACTTTTTTAAGTGGTTAATGCAATTCAAATAGGTGGTGAATTACGTTTGGCATATGGTTAATGGATATACAATGAGTCAAAATTCGTTAACCATTAATGTAACTTCATTAACCACAAATTTGAATGCGGTTAACCATTATTTTCACATGTTCAACTACATGTAGATTTGAACACCTGGAAATCATGGTCAATGATGTCCAAATTTATGGTATATGACATTAACCACAAATTTAGAGATCATATACCATAAATTTGGACATCATTGACCATGATTTCCAGGTGTTCAAATCTACATGTAGTTGAACATGTGAAAATAATGGTTAACCGCATTCAAATTTGTGGTTAATGAAGTTACATTGGTGTTGGTGGTTAATGAAGTTATTGCGAAAGTTGTCCGCATTTAATTGTACAGAAATCATTTCTCTTTTAAAATTACGCCTTACAACGGCTAAGTTAAGTCTTGTCTCATGCATGAAATAGAGAGTACCTTGAATTTGCAGAAGCAGAATCACAAGCCTTAACAATCTTCAAGCATAAATTAAGATCATCCACATTCTTGGTAACTTGGTAGGCCTTAAAAACCAAGTAAGCTGTTCCAAGAACCCCCGTGTAAAGAGTATAGTCCTTCACACGGTTCTCACTAGAACCCCATGTCTCACTCACCACCTTAACAATATTACATAAACAACTTAGTAAAACACTTATAAGATAAGTGTGATAGATGCTTATGTATAGGTTATATCTATAACAAAAGATACAATAAAGTCAAACTAATTATTTTTCATAAGTTATAAATTGTTTTCATAATCATAAGTTATGCTAGTATGAAAATAAGCTAAAAACAGCTTAAACGCATGTCATAATCTGAGTTTTCATAAGCTCTTTCAAATAGTCTCACACGTTCTTACGCTAGTAGATAAATGCAAATAATGCAATCCAATTAGGCCTAAGAAGAATTAGAAAACTCAGCACAAACACTTTGTGAGCAGATACAAACTGACCCATTATAGCACCAACGTGAAAGCTACAAACTTTCACATACCCAAAATGAAAAAACACAAATGGAAAGAAACCCAGAAAGAAAAAATGAAATTTTTTGTGGAGTACCAATTGTTTGAAGTGAAGTGCTGTAGCTTGTAGTTTTGAGGTGAGTGTTTGATAAGGTTGAGAAAGGAGTGAGTTGAGAGAGTGTTGCGTTGGTGTTTGGGAAGAGGTTGCTTCTTGTTCTTCAAGTGTTGTCTCTGCCATGAATGGCGGCAAGTTGTTCGGAAAAAACCGATCAGACATTTCCGGCTGAAGACAATATTTACCGGAGAGTTCGATAAACAGAACAAGTGAATGTTATTCAATTCACAATTTTGTCTATAAAAAAATGGTAAGTATTTTATTGAAAAATAATAAATGTTAAGATTTTAAAAAATAAATTCACACAATTTTTAATACAACGTAGTTTTTATATTTGATATACTAACATGTGGATTTCTTTTAAATAATGTACATATTTGTTAGCCTTTTCTTTCAAAAAATGTACTGTCTCAATCAACTTTGATATTAATTTAAATTATTCTTCAGCTTTAATTTTAAGAATTATGTTAACAAATGTCTAAAAGAAAAACAAGTGATGAGATCTATGAAAAAAAAGTCAATTTCTAGAATTAAGATAACAAATACATCATTCCCATGATAATTTTTTAAAAAAAATTTAAAAAAATGCCTTCAAGCACTCATTAGTATTTTCTTAAATATAATCACCTTAAAGAGATATTCATTGGATTTTGAGTGTCGAGTGCTAACTAAAAAAATGGTCTCATTAATCATTTGAATAATATTCCTCTTATATAATAGATTTTAGATAAGATTTTAATATATTTAGTTTAGAAATAACTTATCTAAAATTTTGCCATTTAAAAAAAAAAACTTATCTAAAGTCTAAAGAGATGCCACCATGACATGAATATTTAATATTATTGTATATATAAGAAAATTAATTAAATATCATATTCCAAAATCAAAAGAAGGTTTACCTAAGACTAAAGAGTACTTTGATGAGGTAATAAAATATTTCTTTTAGTTTAATCTGAGCTTTTGGTTTGAATCTAGTCTTAAAAATATTGTGTTAAATTTCTTGAGAAAAAGTTTCATGATCCATTGTGGTTCTACCATAATTGAAAAATTGTTTTATACGGTTGAACACAAATATATCTCATTCACACAAACAAAAATAATAATAATAAAAAAGGTTTTATGTTTATTTAATTAAATTTGGGCGTTTAAGAAAAGGGAGACAAACTTATTAAAAATGTGATATTAGATAAGAGTCCTCCTAAAAACATAAAGATAAGCGCCTAAATTAGATTAGATAAGAGAAGCAACTCTTTACCTAATATCATAAACATAAAGATGTTGATTAAGTTATGCTCATAAAGATGTTGGGAGTATAACATAAGAGATGTTAATCTAACTTGGCAAGATAGCAAATGTTAATCTAAGTTTTTAGGAGCAACTCTTATCTAATCTAAGCACCGGAAAATGTGATATTTACCCACCGTAACATCTTTATCAAGTGAGTTATGGTCATGAATATGCTCGGAGTAAAACATAAGCAAGTGGTGAGAAAAGAAAATACTAACACAACACCAATATATACCCAAAAACACTTCACTACCTTGTTGCTCAGAAGGAAACAGGAAAACTACACAAACACAGGAAACCGAAACAGGACAAATTCAAAAGTATAAGGTAAGGTGGGTGATGGTGGGGTTGGCTAGGAAAATAGCATTGATGAAGTACAGTAGTACATTTTTATTTTACATGAACCATAAAGTTTTTATTTACATTTACATCTTGATCTAATGTTGCTCCCATTCCATCCAATTGGATTCACTACCAACTCGAGGAATACTGTTGACTCTTGAGAACTTATCAACCTTAAAGTTGGCCCCACACATCACTCCTTCACTGTCTATCCTTGGCATTGCCTTCAACTTGTTCAATGGATGCTCAAAGCTCATTAAACCTCCTTCACTATGAAACATACACCCTGCATTCAATGTTATCTCATATCAATATTACTTTCCCTTGAATGTATTCGTTTTAATTAGTATTTTAAAAATAAAATAATTTGGAATACTAGCCTAAATTAAAAAATTAATGTTATTTATAAACATGTTATAGATGACCAAGTATTTACTTTTGTTTAACAACAATAAGGTGACTAATCCTTTTACAATTGATTTTTTTTTCATATAAAAAAAAAGTGTCAGAGTCTCTGATTTGGATTTGCTTTAGTCGGAAATTCACACATTCACACAGTTAACACATCAATGATTGTTGGATTGAGATCGGACGAAACAGAAAACAAACGATTTTTTTTAACTCTAAATACCGATCTTGAAATCCAAACCGTCATTTTGATTGAACAAATATCAATGTGTTGAGTATGTGAATATGTGATTTTTGTGATCGCATACAATCTAAATCGTGAGTCTCTTACCACTTGGACCAGCTACATGACATGTTGGTAATGTAATTTTACCAATTTGAAGTGATTTTGTTTTCAAAATAAATGCGTATGAATGATAGCTAAAAAAATTGGTACCTGCTGGAAAAGGAGCAAAGGATTTAACACAACCCTCTTGTACAACATCAAGATCATCAGAAATCACAACAGATCCATCAGCTGCAATACCCCAATACAACTTCAATCCACCATCAGAACCCTGCATAAAAAACAAACATCATTCATTGATGGATTGAGATTTTGAAGAATTGTTAACAATGAACATGGTAGAGTAACAAATATATATATACCAGTGCAGCAAAAACAGTTCCAAATATGCTGTCATAAACAACAAAGGCAAAACTACCATCAAGTTCCTTAACAACTTGATCCGGTGGATATGGACCACGGTCACGGAGTGTCCTATAAGCTTCAATCAGAAACATGGCTTCATCAGTTCCCTTTGACAAACCATATTGCTTGTTCAGTAAGGACAAATTGTTCAAACTCCCCAAGAACAAACAGTATATGTCATCAAGCCCACAAAACAACCTGCAAACATACCATCTCTTAGCACTAACAACATCTAAAAAAATATCACAATTTTTTAACAACTATGTTATTGGCGCAAGGTATTCATCAGCAAACTTTGCTGATGACTAATCTCCGACAAACTATGTCGGAGATAACCTACCATCTTTAGTAAGATTTTCCCTTCCCAACACATTTTTTTTCACAAATCTCTGTATCGGAGCTAGACTCTGATACCATATTAGGCTTTTATGATGAACCTAATTCATCCTTACAAAATCAACTAAGGACGTCACACTTTATAAACTCTAATCAGACCTTATTTTTACAAACTCTAATCGGCCACATGTGATTGCGATTCTTTGTATCAAAGAATCGCAATTTTTTTTAACATGAGTACTACTTCACTACTTGCAGTAACAAAAAAAAAGGTGTACTAAAATAAATGATATATTGTTGCATAATAGTAAATATATATAACCTTTGATGAACAGAAAAAGGCTTATCCGGTCTAACATAAGCAAGAGCAGCTTTTCCAAAGTTCATAGAACAAGTATTGTCAGGATGATGAGAAATGAATTCTCTAAGAGTTTCTTCAGGAAGCTTAGGTTTCTTTAAGCCTTTGTATGATGCAGGGCTATTCAGCTCTTCAGGTGGATTAGCAAGACCTTTGTGGAAAATTGCCAACATTTTTTCTTTCTTGTGATTCTACACCAAAACCTTAAGGTCTAAGAAAAATAACTTTTTTTTTACCTAGTATTGAATATGAAGGATTAAAAATGGAAGCAGGGTCATTCATTCATTGTGATATTTATATGAGAGAGATTTACATAACACCTACCCCCAGAGTGAACAAAAGTGGTTAAGGTTGTCTTGTCTTTTTCTAAGTTGAATGGGTGGGTCGTATTTTGATGGATAAGTATGAAACTTCAATAAGTATCTTCTTTGATCTTATCATGAGAAATTTGTTTAGATACTTTCAGAGGGACTATTTTTATGTGACAATCATTTGAAACTATTTTAATGATAAAAAATTTATTGATAAAAACCCAGAAAATAAATAGAGAATAAGAATATAATGTGAGGATGAGAGATAAAATTATCAAAAAGTTATCATAAATTGTTGTACGAATATCAATTTTTTTTTAGTTATCAAAACATTATATATTCCATGAAATATTTTAATTTTTTAATATAAATATTTTAGTTCTAATTTAGTTTTGAACATAAAACAGGAGGAAGAAAACTTATAGAGAGCATAAAATAAGTTTTATAACATCATTTTGTCAAATCTCATAAAAAAAACGTAATTTTGTCAAATAAAAAATTGATTCTTGTCTATAGACTATCACATAATTGTAAGGTCATGAGATTCGAAGTAAATAAAAGTGTTCAATTTAACGATATTAATATTGTCAATTGAGCTAGATTTAATAGACCAAACAAAAGTTTTATTGAATGAAAGAAAAATTAAAGTTCAGAAAATAATCGATTATTTTTCTAATCACTTCCTGCCCTTTACACAAAGATAAATCTGATTAACACAAGATGTTTAATTGTTATAGAATGTTAGACATGCACTCAAACAAATTAAACTATATAGACATTGTGGAAATATTTTAAGAACAATCATATAAAAGTGGCAGAATAAAGTGATCTATTTGAATGCATGTGTAAAAAAGTTTTACAACATTTGATACATACAAATTAAATTCATAACATATAAATAGATTTTTTGGTTGTAGACTAAATGATAAATATCATATTAAAACTCACACACAACTATAAGGTCTCAAATTCGAATTGAATAAAAGCTCATACACAACCATAAAATTTCAAATTCGAACTGAATAAAAGTGTACAGTTTAACAACATCAACATCGTTATTTGAGCTAAACTCTTACATATCAAACAAAAGTTTTATGAAATGAAAAAAAAAAAAACTTTAGAAAAATAACCAATTTACATAGAAAAATTTGATTAACATAAGAGTTTAATTATTATACACCGACAATATAGTAATTTTTTACACATGCACTCAAATAAATCAAGCTATATAAATATTTGTAGAAATATGTTAAGAACAATCATATAAAAATAGTTTTGTCAAAAAAAAAAATCATATAAAAATGGCAATGCAAAATGATTTGTTTGAATGCTTGTGTGAAAACGTTTTACACCACTTCGTACAGACAAATTAAATTCATAACATAAATAGTGTTTTTTTAGAGGAAGATAAATACATGTTCCCAACAAAAGTAAAAACAAATACATTTTTTTTTTACACATGTTATTTATCAAAAAGATAAATACATTTTTTTTTTGAAAACGTTTTACACCACTTCATAACATAAATAATGTTTTTTTTAGAGGAAAACAAATACATGTTATTTATTCTTTTCATTCAATCAAATGAAAAGAAAGAACTTTTGACAATTTTTTCCTTTTCTAACGCAAACAATATACAAATAATTGATTATTTTTAAAAATTGTGATTAAGTTCCAAAAAAATTGTTGTTATATTAGTGAAGCGAAATTTTTTGATCGGATCATTGAATTTTAGATTTTTAATTTTTTTTCGAAAAATAAAATTAAAATGTAAAGACATCACGTGATAGATGCGATATCACAACTATATTAACACCTTACATATATCATTTGTAACGTCTCAATAATTATTACCAAATATTTACGAATAAAGAGATATGAAAAGACTATGCAAAAACCCAATGATACATTTTAAAATACCATTCTTACAAAAACAAAACCATTTAAAATACCAGCCTCGTTAAAACCCTCCCAGTAAAATTTCAAAGAGGTAACTCTTGGTGAAGGAAAAAAAAAATGTAGAGCATATGACAATAAAAAAAAATGTAGAGCAAACTAACAGCAGTCAGCAGGAAAAGAGAAATCCATCGGCAAAAGGCCACTAGAAAAATAATACCAAAACAATTTGTAATAAGATTCCTATACTTTCAAATCAACCAAAAAATCTTAATGACAAAAGAAAGGATAAGATTGCTGTCAAAAACAAAAAGGATAAGATATATTTTTTTTTAAGGAAAGGGATAAGATATTTAATTTGTTTGCTTCAATTCGTGAAATTAGAGCAAAATAATTTAAAAAGACTTATTGACCCTAAGTATCTCAGATTA